>Ga0058689_10000002_pt1 | contig 95544 bp, 80 predicted proteins | sample AgamicAsMarz_FD_57362 | JGI IMG/M metagenome (GOLD analysis project Ga0058689, IMG submission 57362) | Agave microbial communities from Guanajuato, Mexico - As.Ma.rz | ecosystem: Host-associated > Plants > Phyllosphere > Phylloplane/Leaf | place: Guanajuato, Mexico | collected 2012-06-04
AGCAGGGGATTGAAAATCCCCGTGTCCTTGGTTCGATTCCGAGTCCGGGCACCACTATTCCAAACCCTCGCTTATGCGGGGGTTTTTGCTTTATGCGTCAAAAAATCACTGGATTACCAGTAGATATTATCCTTCTCTCTGTCTGCCCCCGCTTCCCGATGGTGCCAAATGGGCATTCTGCCCCACGTATTTTGTTGTACTGACGCTTTGATGCCCCAGTAAGTCTTTCACCAGCGTAAGATTCCGTTCCGACGATGTTATCAGCGCCGTCGTGAGGTTATGGTGAAAATAATATGGCGAGACGGCAAAACCACATTCCTATCCGGTATTGATGGTTTTGAGATCCGATGTGACACGGGAATAGTCGAACCAGAAACGCCCCTGTTCTGGCCGGTCAGCCTGAACGGCAGCAACGCGAGCACGTTCAAGTGCTGCCTGTATTTGAATCAATAGGTGCTGGGCAGACGCCAGCTCATCTTTTTCAGATGCATGGACGGGTAACGCGATCAGCAATGTCAGCCCCAGCAAACAGCCGGCTCGTCAGGTTAAGCACTCCTCAGTGATTTAGGGTGCTGTGAGGGTGCGATAAATGTGAAGACGGGTCAGGGGATAACTGTTTATGGTTTTTTGATAATTTTCGTATTAACAAATAGCAAGCCAAAGCGCTATACAAGTTGATTAGTAGAGACAACAATATATCTATCGCTGCGTTATCATTAGCGAATTATTACTGTCTGATCCAGAAGGTTAGAAAATAGCATGACGTTATCATCAGGTAGGGTGGAGTTCACAGAAGCAACCAGAAAAATGGTCATGGAGGAAGCCGGATATTGTTGTGCAAATCCTGGCTGCCGTATGCATTTACTTGAGTTCTACACCGAACAAAATAAAACTCGAAAACTGGGCGATGTAGCCCATATTTATTCTGCTGTTAGCCTGTCGGGAAGTGGCCCTCGATCCAACCCACATATGACGCCTGAACAACTCAGCGCTCAAACTAACGGAATATACCTTTGTACAACTTGCCATCGTCGTGTCGATAATTGTGAACTGATGTTCCCAGCAGAACATCTTTTTCAGTGGAAAAGAGAGGCGCAACAGAGTAATAACCCCGAGGGGAGAGACCGCTGGAAGAATCCAGGATATGGACGAACGACGCTTGACGACTGTCGGGAAACAGAAAAATACCTCCACTTCACCAGTCCTTTTATTGACACTATCTATCAATTTTGTTTAAAGGTTCAAGGAACTCAGTTCCGAACTTTCAGAGTTGATCACAAGATTATCGTAACGCTCTGGGGGCTTGCCAGAAGAGGAATAGGCCTGCCTACCTTTAATATATACTCCCACCAATTTAGAAATAAAATCTTTGAACTACAGCGAATAGCAGAAGAACTTATCAAGCTGCTTCCCGAAAATACACAACTGGATTCGGGATCCTATTATAAAGGCGATGAACCGCCATTTTTACCAGGTTTTCCCTCTGGCGTACTTGTTTATATTGACGGTCGAGTACAGGCATTATCTGAGTTAATACAGCAATGGCGGATGATTCAGCTATGCTGGGAAAATGAAGTGAGTATGTATCAAATTTAAAATACTTCCCTTACTGACGCGCCAGTAACCGTTTTTACAGGGCTTGTCTGCTGACGACAGCGCACAAAAGCCAGTTTTGTGCGCCGCCGCCCAGCTTACTACTCTAGTACGAAGGAGCTGACTGCGCGCTCTGCACTTCTTTCCGATACTGGTTTGATATTTGCTCAGCCTTATAAGAAGAAGCGATACTGCAAGACCGTAAGTTATCTAATCTAAACACCTTGTTTTCATTACATTTAACTAAAAATGTATTGAACTCCTCGGGGTTCGAATCAGCCCACTGTTCAATCTTTATAGTTTGAGCATCTTGTTGTTGAGCATTGCTGGCCAGAACTGGTGCGCTTAGCACTATCGTTCCCAGCATGAAACTAAAAATGAATCCCTTCATATATTCTCTCCTGTCATTAATCACCTGCATATTTTTCACTCAGATATCAATCAGGATCAACTACTAAAGGTACTTTTTAAACGAAGCTGTGGTCACCGTCACTGCAATACCCAGCAAAATAGCGGCGGGCAACAGCAGCAGGTTGGGATATACCGCCGTTGGCCACGACAGATACAGCATACAGGGACATAAATTGCGGGTTTCACCATTCGTTTTGCATGGTGATACACAAAACTCGACGCCTACCCGACGCGTGGCGGCTGTTTCATTACATGCCACAGGATTTTTACCGCGACGTCAGTTCGATGAGCAGACCAAAGTTGACGATGAAAATTATCGGTTATGGCCCTAATGCAAAAATCATCTTCGCCTTACAAGGGATTACCCTAAATACTATTTTTAATAGAGATGGCTGACGCGCAGTAAGCTGAAACGTTATCCATCAGCCAGTAAAGAAGCTCCGACGGTATGGCCCCGCTCCCGAATCTGATCCAGGCATGACTGGTTGCCTATTCTGGCAAACGGCCGGTTTTTCGGCAAATCCAGCAGGTGTCATCCAATCCCGTGCAAAATGGAGCCGACATTGGCTATAAGATATGCACCACGCCTCCATGTTGCGCCGTGCATACAAGCAACTAATTTATTGCAATAATTCTGTCGACAGCCTTAAGCGTTTTTTCCCGATGTGCAATAATAACTCTTGTAATATTGAGCTTTTTAATTTCTCCATTTACAAACCGCTCACTATTACTATCAAGAGAGCTTGTCGCCTCATCCATGAACAGAATAGAAGGCTTTTTATAAAGTGCGCGGGCAATAAAAACTCGCTGCTTTTGCCCACCTGACAGTCCTTCACCCAGTTCTCCAATTAGCGTGTCATAACCCATAGGCATTTTCATAATCACATCGTGAATATGGCTGGTTCTGGCGCACTCTATCATCCAGCTTTCATCTACATTCTCTACAAATCCGCAGATATTTTCACGTATTGAACCAGAGAATAACCTGTCGTCCTGCATGATACAGGCAATCATTTTATGATAGTTATTTATTCCCGTCTGACGGATATCAATCCCATTAACGATTACCTTACCGGTATCAGGTTCAAGCAGCCCGCATAATATTTTCATCAATGTGGTCTTGCCCGAACCAGAGTTACCTGTTATCGCTACACTTTCGCCTGGTGAAATTGAAAACGACAGGCTGCTGAATATCGCAGCTGACTGACTATCGTAGCTGTAGCTGATATCTGATATTTCCAGCGATACCGGATTCATAGTCGCGATATAGTCGATATCCGCTTTTTTTTCTTCCCGTTGATGTAAAGCGATATCCGCAATACGTTCATTATGCAGACTCATGATGCGCAGTTGCAGGAGAAAGTTTGTTAGTGAAGCAATCCTGTCGGAAAACTGGCCACGAAACGCACCAAATGCTACAAACATACCTATGGTCATTTGGTTATCGATAACAAGCCCAGCGCCCAGCCATAAAATAGCAATCTGATCGCATGTAGCTACAAACGTATTTACTCCGCCAAAAAGGAGATCCATCTTATTTAATTTGATACCAGAATTTATCGCATCAATTTTCAAATTCAGCCAGTGTGTTCCGCGCCTTTCCGTCATTCCCTGTATTTTGACCGTGGCTATACCATACAATGTCTCCATAAAATAGGAGCTGGCACGCGCACCTCTGACAAGCGTTTCTTCTGAAACCTGACGGTAATGACCATAGGTCAATAGCCGAATAATAACATAGACCGCAGTAAAACCCAGTACAAACCAGGTTAACCAACCACCATATAGCGCCATCATTATCAGGACACTGACGACCATAATACTGTCTATGATGGCGCCAACAACGCTGGTCGTAAAGGTAGAACGTAGCGTATCCAGCGAGCCAAAACGAGAATTAATATCACCCAGCCTGCGCCTTTCAAAATAAGTTAAAGGAAGCCTTAACAAATGATTAAACAGGCCAGACTGCCATTGCACATTAATAAAAGTCCCCATAACCAGTGAAGACCAGGCTCGAACAATGCCCGTTGCCGCTCGCAGAAATATAAAGAACATTAATCCGAAACAAATCAAAGTTAATAATCCTTTATCGCTTGCCGGAATAGCATGATCCATCACCAGCTGCGTACCTATCGGCATCACCAGATTGATGGCCTCAATAATTACTGACAGGAAAAATATTTTTGCCAGCATACTTTTAATGCCATAAATACTACTAATCAGCGTACGCAGGCTCAGGCGATTCTTAACCGTTTGTTCTGTAAATTCACTGCCGGGCCAGACTTCCAGCGCGACACCGGTAAAGTGTTGCGACATTTCTTCAAGCCCGATATGCCTTCGTCCTCTGGCAGGATCGTGTAGAATAAAACGGTTGCGTTTCACGCTGACCAGCACGACAAAGTGGTTAAAATCCCAGTGAAGTATGCAGGGCATTTTCAGCGCGCCCAGCTCGCTTAGGGCCAATGACAGAGGACGGGTCGCCATCCCCAGCTGTTCTGCAATACCGTTGAGACCAGCAAGATTGGCACCGCGCGTCGATAAATTGAACCGCTGTCGCAACGATATCAAATCAATGTTTTTGCCGTAGTGTCCGCATACCATCGCCAAACAGGCGAGTCCACATTCTGAAGTCTCTGTCTGATGAATAACCGGAACTCGCCGTTGCCACCGCAAATCCAGTTGATTCACAATCTTTTTAAAAGCAGTGCTACTCATCTACCTGTCCTGTGGCGCTGTGCTTCATGTCATAGAGTGGTGAAAGCATCCACTGGTAAATTTTTCTTTTTTCCAGAAATAATGTGCTTTGCGCTTTCATACCATTTTCCAAAGGCAGAAATTTCCCGTCATAAGTAATAATCTGCTTTTCAGGTTTAACGATTACCTTATACCAGGGGCCAGAGGTGCCTGATGAATATCCAGGAGATCCCTGATAAGTGAGCATCTCTTTTGCTGTGGCTGGCGTCCTGGTGATGGTCGTCACCGTTGCGGAAAACTGGCCGAATTTTTCTGCCGGAAAAGCCTCATAACGGATATTAACTTTATCTCCCGGTGAAATATAAGGTACAGCATCATTAGGCACCCAAATAATGAGATAATAATGATCAATGACCTGAGGGAGAAGCTGTAGCAGACTGTCCCCAGCATTTACCATTTGCCCTGGCGTGACGCTCATTGAATCTATTTTCCCGTCAGAAAGAGCACGAATAACGATTTCTTCGCCCTCGTCGGTGTCAACCAACTCTTTTTGTAAGTCGAATTGCTGTAGTTCCATCTGATAAATGCGATTATCAAATTCTGCCGCCTGCGTCTGAACCTGGCTTGCAAGATTGGTTACCTGTAACGCATTTTGTTCATTCTGCCCGCTCAGGTTAAGAAGATTATTTTGCTGCTGATAATACAGTGCCACCTGATTAGTCAACTGATCTTTGGTGATCAGTCCTTTTGATTGGTATTTCCGGTAGTTCTCCATATTACCTTTCATGATATTTATGCCCTCTTCAGCTCGTCTGATAATATCTGATGAGCGTCGGAATGCATCACTGTATTGCATATGTTGTTTTTCTAACATAGCCAGTGTGACTTTTTTATTTTCTTTCAGGTGGGAGATAATATTCCTTACGCGAACCAGCTGGCTTTCAATATCCCTCCGACGATTTTCACTGACGACGCCGCCTGGCGTGCTTTTGCTAACGTCCAGTTGATAAACAGGGTCACCTTTTTTTATGATATCCCCTTCATGGACAAACTGCTTCACCACGATCCCTTGTACGCTGGAGTAAATATTAATTGCCCGTGGCCAGGTAGTAATTTCTCCGCTGACATTAACTCGACGCGTATAGGTTCCTTCCGTAATAAATACCAGAAAAGCCACCATGAAAGTGACAGAGACTAATATAACCAACCAGAGCGGAATGCCCGGCAATAAGATCGCACGCCCATGCCATTGCATTTTCCTGTTTTCTATTGCTTCCTTACGAAACAAATTTTCTTCCTCGGAATGTTTCGACTCTAATTTTCTTCCTACGGCTTAACCAGCGCACTGGTTCTTCACCCCAAGGTCGTAGTTGGGAAAAACGCTCAATAGCCTTGCGGCCAAAACCGGGTTTGCAGCAAAAATCGAGGATCCAAACCCTGCCGTCTTCATTCCATTCAGAAGGGTGCAGTCGGAATTTTGGATCGTCAAGCAATCTCTTTTCCGTATCTGCAGCCAGGTATGCCCAGGTGATATAGGCCAGTGGAAAACCCTGCACGTCGAAAAGAAATTTTATTTGGTGGTGCTGTATCGCGTATTCGGTCCAGAGCTGAATAGTTAAAACCGGATAGAGGCTGTAATTACGGTTATGGAGCATACAGCTAACGGCAAAACCAATCTGTTCCTGGGCTGACCATGTATCCTGGCCATCTACGGTTTCCTGTATATACAATGTCATTGTTTTCTCGCCTGGTGCCCGTGAATGGCTAATGCGCTACTGCCTAATACGTCGTTAGCAAATGTCTGCATTTTGATCCCCATTGCGACGAATGCCTGCCTCAGAGACACAATATCTTTTTCATGCGTTTTTAGCAGATGCGCTATTTCTTCAAACATTTGCACTTTGCCTAAACAGGCTCGGGGCAGCAGTTTTTGTCGCGCGCTCTGCTCCACTTCTTTTATCATTGCGGCGTTATCAACTCCCTGCTCATGGCAAGTGCTGGTCAGCCAGCCTATGGCGTCGGTATAACTTCGCAACAGTTCCGGAAAGCGGTTATCTTCCTCCAGGTCATTATCATGTAAACCTCTTTGTCCCTGGCAGCGCTGGATTAAACCTGTAACAATGTTTTCCAGTGAAAATCTATTCTTTTCACCGCGATACGGCATGTTGCCAGGCCTGGCAATAAATGCCACAAAGTTTTTAACTAAAGGTTTTAGCGTTTCAGGCACTGGTTTCTGTAAGGGAATGGTTATACCCAACAATTCCAAATAGCCACGGTAGCAAGCGTCCTGGAAAGCCTGTTGAAAGACGTCTTCTGTCTGCTGACGGGCAGTCACCGTGAATCCCGAATCGAACAGATATTTACCTGCGTACAGGCAAAGATTGGATAGCCCCTTTTGCAACGTTGCTGGCTCTTTCATCAGCGCCATAAGCCTGAGATGGTATTCAAAGCTATCGCTACTTTCGTCCGGGAACAGACAGTTCAGGCCATTAAAATCCAGCAGCTTGCCGTCCATTGAGATATTGGATGGCGACGTCGTTAGCCTCAAAAAACGTGTCCGGCAAAATGCCATTTGCCGTGCCTGGCGTCTGGCAAGCTCACATAATCCTTCGATGCAGTAACGCTGCGGATCGCGATAAGCCCGCTCGCTAAAGCCATCTGGCGGCATCGGCAAACTTATCGGCAACTGGCGGATGACAGAACTCACCCGTCGGGCATCATGCAATAGTTGCCCGGCATAGTCAGGCTGCGGCCGAAAATAGGGTGCCCGTTCGAAATGAGCCGGACGCACTACAGGCTCACGGATCAGCAGCGCCCGCCGCGAAGAGCCTGCCGCAAGTTCACCGGCGTTGGCAATATCATTGTCGATAAGTAAAACTGCGCGCGTTTGCACCGCGCCATAAGGGAGAATTTGCCCCAGCACTTCGCTCCATAAAGCTTCATAAAGCGCATGAACGGCGCTCAATGTACCATTTGAGTGACGTTCGTCTGAGCCCTTACCCACCAAGGGATTAGCCCCCATTCCTTTCACCTGATAATGCCCGTCAAAACCGCAGCGGGCACCGCCGCCGTTGCGCTGAATGCCGCTACCGCCATAACGCTCCGCATAAAACTTTTTGGTCGCAGCGGAACGGGCTGGATCGATCAGATAGCTACAGGCGTTGCGTAGTGCTTCTGGATCTTCAACGTCCGCAGCGCACCACAGCAACGAGGATGACACTTGTTGGGCATAAAAAGGCACCAGATTTTCTGCCAGGCCTGAAAGCAAAGAGGAATGACTCATTTGCTGGCATTCTCCAACGTGTTTTGATGATATGCGTTTTGCTTCTTTTTAGGCGGGTAATTTCCAACGCGCTTAAATAGGGTCATAAGATACATAATAAGCAGCGGGTATTTTATTGAGCATTTTCTTATCCAAAAAGAAATAGCAGAAGATAAAAAGGGTACAGAATTTATAATAAAGAGCCTTTAGACACTACAGGAACAAAATTAAATTTTTTTTAAAGTTATCAAAGCGTCAGTATTGCGTCAATGATTACGCTAGTGTCAGCTAATGATAATTTCATTTAATATAATTTAACTGCGTTATTTTTTAGGACCATGTATACATAAACTACCCGAGCATAATTTAGCCAGACAAAAATAGACTGCGGTATCATTTTTATTACCTCTCAATCCCGCCGGGAAAATAGCGACCAATTAAAAGGTAAGGTTTGTAGAACTTATAATCACGAACAGATGAAACTAATTTTTTATTGCTTACTGTAAAGATAGCGTTATTATACTTTACAAAAATGTACAATCAGACAACATCAAAGGAGAATAAAATGCGCAATTTAAGTATTGAAGAAATGCAGTTAGCCAGCGGGGCTGCGGATATTGTGGGCGCTGCTCAGACTATCGGTTCTGCCGTTGGTGGCACCGCTGGCGCCTATGCAGGAGCAGAAGAAGGAGCCTTAATCGGTGCCGGCATGGGCGGGCCTGCCGGTGCCATTATTGGTAGCGGTGTAGGTGCAGGCGTTGGTTACTTTGGCGGTGATGCCATTGGCTCGGCTATCTCTGCCGGTTACGATGCCGTCGGTAGCTATTTTGGCGGCGATTCAGCCTCTTCTTCATCGTCTTCAGGCGCTTAACCTGTTTTACCTGCGGGCGGCTGCTCTGTATTGAAAGGAAATTAGTAAGTGAATACTCGCTATACGCTTCATCGACTGAGCCTGCTTGACCAGTGGCGTTTTGACCGTTTTCGCCTGCTCTTTTGCATCGCCGTCGTGCTTATTTTTTCCGCCGTGATTTACTGGGTTCTGCCTTTGTTTGGTCATGGCAATGTACAGAACGGTTTTGTCGGAATGTTGTGCGGACTTTCCGTTAATTTCTGGCTGACTTGTATAGGCCGCCTGCGTATTGATTCTGTCGATTATGTGGACAAGCTGGCAGTAATCCTGGAGCGTTACAAATATAAAAAAAATGGTTTGGGCTATTACGACATCCCGGCGCATCGCTATATGAAATTTAAATCTCAGCGGATTTATCTCAACAGAAAAAACGAAACCCTGGTGATTACCGGTCCCTATAACATCCTGAAGAAAGTTATTAAGCAGCTTAATGCCGGCGCACCTTCTGAAGATGCGACTAAATAGTCTCAATCTGAGGCGTACCTGACAGACAAAACGCTGATCATTATTTCTTGTAGAGAAGGGTTTTCCCATGCGCGTTCTTTTTATCGGCCCTCCTTTATATGGCCTGCTATTTCCCGTGCTATCTCTGGCTCAGGGATTTCGCGCTAACGGACATGAAGTGCTAATCGCCAGCGCCGGAAAGTTTGCACAGAAGGCTGCCGAAGCAGGTCTGGTGACGTTTGATGCTGCGCCAAATCTTGATTCCGAATCCGAATACCGACGTCAGGAAGAGAAACGAAAAAAAAGCAATAAAACAGGAAACTTCTCTTTTTACAGTGACCAAATGGCCGACCGGCTTATAGAGCTGGCTGGCAAATGGCGGCCCGACCTGATCGTCTATCCTCCGCTTGGCGTGGTCGGCCCCCTGATCGCGGCCAAATACCGTATTCCTGTTGTGATGCAGTCGGTGGGTTTCGCCCATACGTCATGGCATATAAAAATGGTGACGCAATCGTTGGCCGATGCCTATGCTCGTCATGGCGTTACTGCACCGCCGCGCGATCTTGCCTGGATTGATGTTACACCGCCGAGCATGAGCATCCTGAAAAATGAAGGCGAACCCGTCATTTCTATGCAGTACGTTCCCTATAATGGGGGCGCCGTCTGGCAAAAATGGTGGGAGAGAACCCCGACACGAAAGCGTTTGTTGGTTAGTCTTGGCACCGTTAAACCCATGGTCGATGGCCTGGATTTAATTTCGTGGGTCATGGACTCGGCAGATGACGTGGATGCTGACATTATTCTTCAGCTGGCGGCCAATGCACGCGTTGGCCTACGTCAGCTTCCGCCAAATGTAAGACTGGTCGACTGGATCCCGATGGGCGTATTTCTCAACGGCGCAGATGGATTTATTCATCACGGCGGCGCAGGCAACACCCTGACAGCCTTACGCAGCGGCATCCCTCAGATAGTGTTTGGCGAAGGTGCCGATCGACCTGTTAACGCCAGAGCTGTTGTTGAGCGAGGCTGTGGGATCATACCCGGTAAAAATGGCATCACAAGCGAAGGGATCAATACCTTTTTGGGCAATAAAGCATTGCGCGAAGCTTCGGCACAGGTTGCCGTGGAAATGGCTGCACAAGCCAGCCCTTCAGACGTTGCAAAAGAGCTTGTTACAAGGCTAAGCGGTTAATCATCGTCAGCTGCGCTATTTGATCCTTACGCCAACAGATAATAACTATGGCCAGTCAGGCTTTTGGCTGGACTCTATACTGCAAAAACAGCTTCGATTTCATTAACGCAAATGAATGTTAGCAACGTTTGCTTTTAACGCTTTGTTGTCTGTTCATGCCTCGGGCTTAGTTCTTATTCTCATCAGTGCCTGTTCAACTTTCTCCGCATTCTGCTCCGGTATAACTTCTTTATTAGCTATGCCGGTTTGGTCACCTGACGCTGTGCGGTATGTCTGAACATAATGTTCTGACCGGCAGCTACAGCAATAAATTTATCTTGCTGGGGTATGTGATAAAGATTTGTCGATCCGGAGGGACGAAGTCGATGCTGATAAAGAAGCCATTTGATGAAAAAAGGGTTGCGTAAGCGCAGAAATATCACAGGCGATACGCTCACCGGTTACACATTCGGATAATCATTTTAACGCCGCCATTCTTACCTGAATTTATTATATCGCGAAGGCCAGATGCGCTCCGGCTCGGTGTCCAGGGCTATGGCAATCAGCCTTTCCCCTCTTGGCCAGTGGCGGTTCAGCGCATTGGCCAGCGTGGACGAGGCCAGCCCAGCCTCGCGGGAAACGGCAGACAGCGTCGTGCCTCTCTTCTTCAGCTCGGCAATGATATCTGCCGGGTGCCAGTCCTTATCGGTTATCTCTGTCATCCTTGTCAGCTTCCATCAGACGTTGCTTGTTGAGTATCACTAAACAACTACGATGTTAAGTAATGCTAAACAGTAAGTCAATGTATGATTGTTGATGGTGTTACTGATGATCCCAGCTCGTTTGAAAGCCGCCCGTCTCCATGCTCGTCTGACTCAGGAAAAGCTGGGCGTTCTGGCAGGCATTGAAGAGGAAACGGCGCGCTCGCGCGTTTCGCAATACGAAGGCGGGATCCATCGTCCAACGTTTGAAACGATGTGCGCCTTTGCAAAAGTGCTCAACGTGCCGGAATGCTATTTTTATACGATTGATGACGCCTTCGCCGAGACGATTTTAGCGCTCTGGCACCAGAGACAACGTCCCGCCTGACGCCGCTTTAACAGTGGCCCTGTCGCTTTTCAGACAATCGCCAGCCCTGCGGTCGCTCCCCTTATTTCACAAGCTGTACGCCTGTTCCGATGTCTTTTCCTCTGTCGCCAGAAGCAAAAAAACCATCGTCAGGCTTGATCGTTTCCCGTAAATGATAATACTGTGTTTATATACAGCTTATTTCGGGATAACCCCATGAATTTACTTCGTCCGGTCGAAGTCCGCGCGCTTCTGCGGCTGCCGCTCTTTATGAGCCGCGTGCCCTGCGGCTCACCTGCCAGCGCGCACGACCATGTTGAACAACGTCTGGACTTAAACGATCTGCTGGTGCAGCGGCCGGAGAGCACCTATTACATTCGCGTCAGCGGCGACTCAATGAAGGATGCCGGGATCGATGACGGTGACCTGCTGGTGGTCGATAACGGTATTGCCGCCGATCACGGCGATATCGTGGTCGCGGCGGTAAACGGCGAGTTCACGGTAAAAAAGCTGCAGCTGCGCCCGGACGTGCGGCTACTGGCGATGAACAAGGCCTGGCCGCCGATAGTGCTGGCGGAAGAAGAGCAGCTGGATATTTTTGGCGTGGTGACCTTCACCATTAAGGCGATGGAGTAAGCCATGTTGAAAAATCGGGTTTACCGCGCCTGCGCCTCTGACGTTCAGACTTCGCCGCCGCATCAGGTTAAGTTTTTGTTCAGCCGGCTGCACGAGCTGGTGCCGACTAATAATGATTGCTATCTCTGCGCCTGCAACGGCAGCTTTTGCATTATCGATCGTTACCGGCCTGCCGTAGCGGGCAGCCGCGTGCTGATTGATGTGGCAGGCCGCTGCGAATGGGCGCGTATCGGAAATAATCCACAACGAATCGTCACCGATTGCGGGCAAACGATTGAGGGTAATCAGCTACAGGAAGCGATCATACTGGGGGTAGTAATCCGCGAGGTGGTGCCCACCTACCCATTTAATCGCTCTGACATAAGCTTAATTGGCAACGATTAGGAAAATTCGTAAATCTCTGTTGCTGAATAAAAGAAATGTGGTATTTTTATTCATACAAAGGGATATGAAGAGGATATTCAGAGGGAACATGAACAATTCTTATGTTATCAATAATGCTATAAAGTTTAGCCCGGCTGATAATAAGCTATTTTTTTTAAACGGTACAGCTGATGCCATTACTCTTAACCACCCGGCCAGCCTGTGTTTTCTTGAATTAATAAGAAAACAGGGTGAGATAATCACTCAGCAGGATTTTATGAATGAGATATGGCATAAAAATGGAAAATATGTAACAGCCAATACTTACTATCAAAATATTTGCCTGCTACGTAAATGTTTAAAAAAAACCGGGCTGGACGAGAACACTATTGTCACGGTGCCCCGTAAAGGACTGATGCTGCCACGATCCGTTGAAATCAAAATCCTGCCCGTAGCTTCAGCAGACCCGCTTAATCATATGGAAGGCAGGCTGGCGGCCTGCAGCCAGCCTGAACCTACCGTCGGAACCGCCCCGACTGAAGTCGCTTCGCCGGGCATTAAGCCCGCGGCAGAACAAGCTTTCTCCGATTCGCCAGGAGTTAAGCCATGTGCATTGATACAAGGAACGCAGAGAAAAAAAGCAATGCTGAAGTTCCCCCATGCAGACTGGAAACGATATAAAACATCTTTCTTATTCACGCTTTTATTCTTTTTTGATTTTATTATAACCATCAAAGTTTTCCCTTAAACACCTACCATAAATATTAATTAACAGTTCCGGATGGGTTTTATCCATTCGGATCAAAAAGCACAAAACACCATAAGAAGAAGGAAAGCTTCACACTCTTTAATGCGTGGATGGGCGGCCATCTTTTCTGCTGTTGCATATAGCAGATAAGAAGGAAGATCGGCGAACGCCGTTCTGAAAAAAATCTCCTGTGAATAAGATATAATTCAACAGCCCTGCTGTAGACTTCACTATCTTGTTACTATAAGAATAGCGATAGGCCAGACCACTTCAGGCGCCTGCTTCACTTATTTTTATCATTAAATGGCGCGATGGATCTTAAACAGTGGACTGAGCAGCAATGACTTTGACAGATGCAGGAGGCATCAGTGATAACTATGGGAAAAAATCTTATCGGTAAAAAAAATGGCGTGATCTTCATTATCAATGAAGAGATCACGTTTGATCCTGATAAATGCATTATAAGGAATATCATGCATAACCAGGAAATCAGGCTGAATATGCCTGCCAGCCGTTGTCTTACTCTGCTGTTAATGAATCCGCATTCCGTGCTATCCAGGGAGCATTTCCTTGAAGAGGTTTGGCAAAAAAACGGCGTTGTCGTCTCACAAAACACTTATTACCAGAACATATCAATATTGCGCAAAACTTTAAAGCAGGCCGGATTAAGTGGTGAATTTATTGTTACCGTTCCTCATAAGGGGCTAACCTTATGCCAGAACATTACGATAACACACCAAAAAATCAGAGAAACGGATCCGGAGAATGATGTTATTAAAATGTCATACAATAAAATCCATAATATGAAAATAGCACCACAAGCGGAGAAAAAGGAGAGCTCCCGGAAGGCCCTTCCTTTTTTTAATCGAGGGGAAATCCGCTTTTTTTTCACGGACGGAGATGAATGCAGGCACATCTTCTCGATGATCCTTATCGCTTTGATAATCTCTGTCATCATAACATTGATTAACAGTTATGCTGTAAATGCCAAAGGGATCACCCCCACCACGAAAGAGCAAAAAAGCGAATTACCTTTTTGTTTTGCAAAACAAAACACCGACTGTTCTGAAATTGTTTTAATGAACATAAGGTTCTCTCTTTCACAAAATCACGCTGTGATTCACAAGTCCCCCAACCTTAGTCTGTTCAGATGAATCTCATCAACAACATAAATTCACAATGCTTCATATAGACTACTTCCAAATCTTACGATTATATTATCGGCGCAGCATCAGCTTGCAGGCACCAGATAATTCCCGTTGCTTTTAGCGTATCGGCTATAGGTTACCGGGAATGCCTTATTTAAATTGCATTATTAGGATTATTATTAACAAGGAATAGCACTATGAAAATTTATAACGCGCTGTCAGCGCTGGCTTTATTAACCATTTTCTCTACCACTTCCGCAGCTGCCGCAGACGGGACAATTAACTTTAAAGGCAGCATTATCGATACTGCCTGTACTGTTGACCTCGACGGTGCTGGCGCGACAACCATGGATGTTATCATGGGAAATGTTCATAAATCCGCGTTTAGCGGCGTAGGATCAACGGCGGGCGGCAGTGCCAGCGCCACTAAATTTACTCTTACCCTGAAGGACTGTCCGGCAACCGCAGCAACCGCAAAAATAAAGTTTGATGGTATCGCCTATGCTGGTGATAACACTGTACTGGCTTTGACTGATGAAGCAGGCGTTGCAACAGGCGTAGGTATTCAGCTCTCCGACAGCAGTGGCGTTCTGCCTTTATATACCGAGTCAGCTTCCTATCCGCTGACTTCTGGTACCACTTCCAATACTCTGGACTTCTATGCTCGCTATATCCAGAAAGCGGCTACCGTCACTGCTGGCCCGGCTAACTCCGTAGCGACTTTTACCGTTAATTATTAATTTGCTGAACGTTAACACCATCCGTTACGGATGGTGTTTTTCATCGCTCCCAGGAGGATAAAACATGCGACATTTCCATATTTTCCTGTTTCTTATCGGGATGTTAAGTATCTCAGGCGCCAACGCTGGCGTCATTATTGGGGGTAGCCGGCTGATTTACGAAGGAAACAAAAAAGAAAAAGCGATCGGTATAGAAAACCCGGATACCTCTCCTTATTTAATCCAGTCATGGGTCGAAGATGAACAGGGAAATACCATTAAAGATACGCCCCCTTTTATTGTCACGCCGCCTTTATTCAGAATGGATGGCGGTCAAAAGAACCTGCTGCGCATTATTCGGGGAGCACGTGCATTGCCTCAGGATAAAGAGTCTCTTTATTGGCTCAATATCAAGTCTATTCCCTCATCATCAGAAGAGAACAGAAACACGCTGCAAATAGCCGTGCGCTCCCGACTCAAACTGATTTACAGGCCAGATGCCCTTTCGGGAGAAACAGCGGAAAAGCATACTGATGAGCTGGTCTGGAAAACAGAAGGAACAACGTTAACCGTTACCAACCCTTCTGATTACTATATGAATTTTATGTTTATAAAAATTAATAATAACAGTATTACCGAAGGTGGACTGGTCGCGCCACGCTCATCCGCAACCTTTAAACTTCCGGCCAGCAATGTTGCTGGCAGCATCAGCTGGAAGTTAATAAATGATTATGGCGGTATCGGCGAGCTACACCATGCTTCACTTTAATTTTAAAGGATGAATCACGAAAGTTTTTTTAACTTTTGCAACTTTCGACCCACCTGTACTTACGCAATGGAATGTGATTATGTATGGAACCTCATCTGCCAGATGTAAGAAAAAAATTAGCCGTTGCCTTTGGCCACTGATGCTGCCAGCCCTGCTGGCTGGCCTGATTGAAAAGCAGGCTAATGCGAGGGAGATGTTCAACCCCATTTTTCTCCAAACCAGCAGCGGAAGTACGGAGATAACCGATCTGTCGGTATTCGAGAATCCGCAGTCTCAGGCGCCGGGCGATTATGTAGTCGATATTTTTATTAACGATAGCTTTGTCGAAACTAAAAAAATCACTTTTTTTAACCACGAGCTGTCAGCAAGCGAGAAGGTTCTACAGCCCTGTTTAAGCCTGCAACTGCTGGCTTCCTACGGCGTGCGCACCACGGCCTTTTCGGATTTAAAAGAGAACGCGGTGGGATGCGTTGCGGTTACCGCGATCCCGCAGGCCTCTGTCACCTTCAATTTTAATACTCAGCGACTGATGTTAAGTATTCCGCAAGCAGCACTGCGCACCAGCGTCAGGGGATTTATTTCGCCAGAGCAGTATGATGAAGGGCTGACGGCGCTTTTCCTGAACTACCGATTTTCTGCGGCTAATAATTATGCCCGTGACATTCATGCTCACGACAGCGACAGCCAGTACCTTAATCTGCGCCCCGGATTGAACATGGGAGCATGGCGGCTACGCAATTACACCGCCTGGAACCGCAGCAGCACCTCAAAAGATAAAGGCAAATGGGATGCCGTCTATACCTATCTGCAACGTAATATTATTCCGCTGAAAGCGCAGCTTACCGTAGGCGAAAGCACCTCGCCTGCCGATATCTTCGAAAGCGTGCCTTTTCTTGGCGCGCAGCTGGTTACAGATGATGAAATGCTACCGGAGAGCCTGCGCGGTTACGCTCCGGTAGTACGAGGAACGGCCCGGACAAATGCTCAGGTTATTATTCGCCAGAACGGCTATATCATTTATCAAAGCTATGTTGCGCCGGGCGCTTTTGAGATCGCCGACCTGTACGCTACCGGCGGCAGCGGTGATTTATACGTCACCATCAAAGAAGCCGATGGCAGTGAGCAGAATCTGGTTGTGCCTTATGCTTCCCTGCCGGTACTGGCGCGTGAAGGCTATCTTAAATACAGCTTCACCACGGGTAACTATCGTCCTTACGACAGCGCCGTTGATGAAAGATATTTCAGCCAGGCGACGGTTATCTACGGCCTGCCCTGGAATATTACGCTGTTTGGCGGCTTACAGGCTGCCGCAAACTACCAGTCGCTCGCCTTCGGCATCGGTAAAAATTTTGGCGGCCTGGGCGCGTTCTCTGCCGACGTGATTAATGCCTGGTCAACGGTAAAAGACCAGGGCAAAACCGACGGCCAGTCCGTACGACTCCGCTACAGTAAAAACTTTTATGAAACGGGGACTAACTTTGCCATTGCCGGTTACCGCTATTCGACCCGTGATTACTATTCTCTGCCCGAGCTGATGGATACCTGGCGTTCAGGCTACAGCTCATTGTACCGGGAACAGGCGCGTAACCGCACGGAGCTGACGCTGAACCAGCATCTGGGCCAGTCCGCAGGCGCCCTGAGCCTCAGCCTGTTACGGGAAGACTACTGGCGTACCAACCGCCGGATGGAGTCGGTTTCTACCAGCTACAACAACAGTTATAACGGCATCAGCTACGGCGTAAGCTACAGCTTTAACCGTAATTCGTCTGACTTATCCGGCAATCGCACTGACGCCAAAGATCGGATCTTTTCCTTCAACGTTTCCATGCCGCTGAGTCGCTGGCTGCCCAACAGCTGGGCGAACTATACGGTGACCAGCAGCAAACCGGGAAGCGTCAGCCACAGCGCTGGCCTGAGCGGTACGGCGCTGGAAAACAACAACCTTGCCTGGAACCTGCGCCAGGGGTATGCCAGCCAGGGGACGGGCAACAGTGGCAATCTTGACGCCGATTATCGCGGTACTTACGGTGAGGTCACCGCCGGTTATGGCTATGACCAGACGATGAAAAGAGTGAGCTATGGTGCCGAGGGCGGCGTGATTATCCATAGTAAAGGCGTTACTTTGAGCCAGCCCTTTGGCAATACGGCAGCGTTAGTGGAGGCGGAAGGCGCCAGCGGCGTACAGTTAATTAACCAGACCGGCGTTAAAACGGATTTCCGTGGTTATACCGTTGTACCGAACGTTGCCCCTTATCGTCGCTCAGATATTGCGCTTAATACCACCACGCTACCTGAAGATGTCGATCTGGCGTTAAGCACTCAAAGTGTAGTACCCACACGAGGTGCGATTGTTCATGCCCGTTTTTCCGCCCGGGTAGGCGGCAGAGGGATCATGACGCTGACGCATAACGGCCAGCCGGTTCCTTTTGGCGCAATGGTGGTGGAGGCTAATGAACAGGATAAGCAAGGATATATTGTCGGAGAAGCCGGTCAGGTTTATCTCAATGGGCTTAAACCTTCAGGGACTTTGCTGGTGCAATGGGGTAAAGCCAAAGAACAGCAGTGTCGCGTGAACTATAAGCTATCTGAAAAGAAAACCGGGAACGGTGTTCAATCTTTGACTGGCGTCTGTCGGTAATCGGAAAGGATTCATTCTGCTGGGCAGAAGGAGTATTGCAGCAATGAGAGTTTTTAAATTTAGCCTGAAAGTAAGAATAATTTTTTTATTATTATCCCTGCCCTCGTTTTCTTGCGTTGGAAGCTGCGTAATGGGTTCGACAGTTAAAGCCTCGACCGGCGCATTAACATTAGCGGTGGATCCAAGAGTGAATATAGGGGAACAAATAGGTATCCGCTACGGTAAGGGATTTGCCGGTCAGACATTTACCGTTATCTGCACAGGAAGCACGCCTTATCGCTCCGCTTCTCTGTTAACGGCCAGTACAACTGTAGCAGGTGCCTATGAAACAGGAATTGCAGGTGTGGGCGTCATCATTAGCGATCTTTACAAGGCAGGCGTAAACGTTCCTCTTAATACATCCGTTTCACCCAATTCGCTGACGCCCTGGGTAAACCAGAATGAAGTCAAACTGACCTTTGTAAAAACTGGCCCAATAACGCCTTCAGCAATCGGTAGTAAGGTTTATGCCAATTTCTATCTGAACGGCGGAGCCTTTGCAACGCTGACGGTAAACAGCCTGGCCATTATTCAAAAAAGCTGTCTGGCGGATGTGAATTCACAAAATCAAACTGTGAACCTCGGCAGCCCAAACCGCAGTGAGTTCAGCGGCGTGGGCAGCACGGCTGCCTCTTCAGAACGCAACTTTAGCGTAATACTACAGTGTAAAGCAGATAATATTCCGGTTCAGGTAACGTTCAATCCGGTAGGAAATTCATCCGCTGAAGGCCTGCTGGAAATTGATGCGGATGCGGAAGCAGCGGCGGGCGTCGGCATTGAGGTTCTGGACAGTAGCAGAACCCCGCTTACTTTTGCTGCGGCAAAGACTTACCACGCCGCAGCGGAAAAAAGCATCGAAATCCCATTGATTGCCCGCTACAAACAAACCGGAGAGATTTCACCAGGGAAAGCCAATGCCGCCATGACTTTTACTATTACTCAAAATTGATGCTGGCTGACATTTGAAGTTAAAAAATTTATATTCAATTCAGAATTCATAAGATATACATGCAGTCAAAACTAAAAAATTAATTCCTCAAGAGTGCGTTTAACCTGCATTCTGAACAATGACCATAGAACTTTTCAGGAAAAATTCACATAAAACAGTATTAAAGCCACTTGAATGACGAAGGAAAAACGCATTAATATTTACGCCTCGGTTTTACACGAGAAGTAAAAACAGGAAGGGCTTATTTATATAAGTCCATAAAATAAAAAAGGAGTAGTAAAATGAAAGAACTTTCAGTAATGGAAATGAACGATGTTTCTGGCGCCTATAGCTGGGACTTCACTAACTTCTGGACTGCTGGCGCAAGCCTTATCGGTAATGCTGCCGAACTGGTTGGTTCTGCAGCACTTGGCGCTGCCGTTGGTGGCGCAGCTGGCGCAGTAATTGGTGGTAAGCACGGCGGAGATGGCGGTGGTATCCTGGGTGTGGGTATCATCGGCCAGGGAGTTGGTATGATTGGTGCTGGCATTATTGGTTCAATTTGCTTCGGTATCACGGGCGCATTATTTGGTTGGGATAACACCACTAAATATGCAGAAAACGCAATCAATGGCCTGATAAACGGAACGATTTACTAAATCCGCATGGTTATCAAGAGCCACTCCGGTGGCTCTTTTTTTCTCTCTGGAAATTCTTATGGATAACAATAAAAATAAAAGCCTGTTCCGCAGCGACGCGTTGGATTATCAGCGCCAGAAGTGGACAGGAAAGGCGCTGCTTATTTCTAAGATACCAGCATCTGTTATTACAGGATTTTGCCTGCTTTTTCTTATCGTAGTTATACTGGCTATGGTCTTCTTTGATTACAGCAGACGTATTGATGTTGATGGTGAAGTGATTACCCTTCCTCATGCTATCAATATTAATTCACCACAGCAGGGTTATATCACCACCACCTTTGTTAAGGTTGGCGATCGCGTTAAAAAAGGCGATCCGCTGTATGAACTGGACGTTGCCCGTATTACCTCTTCAGGAAACGTCAGCAGCGCCGCCGTCGAATCCATTAAAATTCAGACGGCTAATCTTCATGCAATGATTGCTAAATTAGAAAGTAATAAAGCGTCTACGCTGGAAAACCTGCAGTCGCAGATAGACAGCTATGCAAAGGCCCATAAAGAAACCGAGAAGATGGTTAACAGCGCCCGCGAAGGCGTAAAGAAAATGAACGAAAGCCTGAATAATTATGAAAAATATTTAAAAAAAGGGTTAATTACTCAGGACCAGCTTAATTATCAGCGCGCGCAGTCGCTTTCCCAGCAGAGCGCTTATCAGGCGCTGAACAGTCAGAGTATTCAGGAAAAAATACAGCTTTCGCAATTACGCAGCGATAAATTTACGCGTGCCGCAGATTTTGACAACCAGATTATTCAAAATAAATCCCAGCTGAGCGATCTGGAGCGACAGCTGGCCGAATATAAAGCAAATAACAGTATCATTATCAGTGCAAAACTGGACGGTATTATCGAATCGCTTAGCGTAACGCCGGGCCAAATGGTAGAGACCGGCGCCAGCCTGGCGCAGATTAAGCCGGTGGATAACGTGCACTATTTTTTATTGCTCTGGCTTCCGGATAACAGCCTGCCCTATGTCAAAGTGCAGGACGGCATTAATATCCGCTACAACGCTTTCCCTGCTGATAAGTTTGGGCAATTCCCCGGGAAAATCATCTCGATTTCCTCTGTCCCTGCCTCGCCGCAGGAGATGAGCACCTATAGCAGCGGTGCCCGCCAGGAGAAAGGCTCTTATTACAAAGTTCTGGTTGCCATTAACGATACAGAATTCAGTGATAAGGGAAAAAAACTGCAAATATCTGGCGGCCTTCAGGCCAGGGTCATCGTCTTCCTTGAGAAAAAGCCGTTATATCAGTGGGCGATTGCGCCTATAAATAAAATAAAAAATAGCGTGAGTGGAGTTGTCAATGACAGGTAAGTCACTTTTTGAAAAAATTAACAGCAAAATAAATTTTTCACTGCGCCGTAAAGTTCCGAAAATTTTGCAGTCGGAGTCCTCAGAGTGCGGGCTGGCTTGCCTGGCGATGGTCTCTTCTTACTACGGTCTGAACGTCGATTTATTTAACCTTCGTCAGAAGTTCGGCGTATCAACCAAAGGCGCGACCTTAAATCTTGTGGCCGGCATAGCCTCGCAGCTTCAGCTGAAAACCCGCGCGCTTTCGCTGGATATCAATGAGGTCGGTAAGCTGAGAACGCCCTGCATTTTGCACTGGGATATGAACCATTTTGTTGTCCTGGTAAAAGTGCGCCACAACTCATTTGTGATCCACGATCCGGCCTTCGGGCGGCGGGTGGTGGGTATGAAGGATATGTCCAACCACTTTACCGGCGTGGCGCTGGAGCTGTGGCCGGATAAGGAATTCCACAAAGAGACGGTAAAAACCCGGCTGCGCCTGCTGGATCTGATGAAAAACATCAATGGTCTGCCCGGCGCGCTGTTAAAAATATTCGCGCTGTCAGTCGTCATTGAGTCGATTAATCTGCTCCTGCCGGTAGGAACTCAGCTGGTGACTGACCATGTTATCCAGGCGCATGATTACGATCTGCTAACCGTGATCTGTCTCGGCCTGATTATCTTTACCCTGTTTAAAGCCTTTGTCAGCGTAATACGGGCATGGACCTCGATCGCGCTGGGCACGTTGACGGATGTGCAGTGGAAGACCACGCTGTTCGATCATCTGATGAAGCTGCCTTTATCCTTTTTCGAAAAGAGGCATCTTGGCGATATTCAGTCCCGTTTCTCCTCGCTGGACGCCATCAGAACAACATTTACCAACAGCATCGTTACCGGGATTATCGATACCATTATGACTATCGGGCTTTTTGCGATGATGATGGTTTACGGCGGCTGGCTGGTCTGGGTCGTGATGGGCTTTACCCTTTGTTATGCACTGATGCGTCTGGTTACCTATCGCCTGTATCGCCAGCTGTCAGAAGAACAGATTGTCAAAGGCGCCAAATCCAGCTCCCACTTTATGGAAACGCTTTACGGTATTTCCACCGTAAAATCCCTTGGTATCGATAATATTCGCTCCAGCCACTGGCTTAATCTGAATATCGACGCCACCAATACCGGCATTAAAATTACCCGGTTTAATATGATGTTTGGCGGCATCAATACCCTGGTCAGCACGCTGGATCAGGTGGCCATACTCTGGCTGGGGGCTTCCATGGTGATTGATAATAATATGACCCTGGGGATGTTTATGGCTTTTAACTCCTACCGGGGACAATTTTCCCAGCGCGCTGGCAGCCTGATCGATCTGGCGCTGAGTCTGCGAATGCTCTCGCTTCATAATGAAAGGATTTCCGACCTTATTTTCACCGAGGCAGAAGAAACCGTCGCGCCACGGGCTATTTTCAGGCCCGGAGAAGGTATTGCGCTTAACGTCAAACAAGTCAGCTATCAATATGATGCGTTATCAAAACCGATTTTTACCGATCTGAATATTGCCGTTCAGCCCGGTGAAAGCGTTGCTATCGTCGGCCCTTCCGGCGTCGGGAAAACGACCTTGCTTAAAGTCATGAGCGGTCTCCTTATGCCCACCAGCGGCGAAATTCTGGCCGGAGGCCTGGATATTCATAAAATCGGGTTGAATAACTTCCGGCAAAGCATTGCCTGCGTGCTGCAGGATGACCGGCTTTTTTCAGGATCTATCGCGGACAATATCTGCGGTTTTTCCCCGGATGCTAACCGGGAGCTGATTATGGCGTGTGCGGTTTACAGCAATATTCACCACGAAATAATGAGTATGCCGATGGGCTATGAAACCCTGATTGGCGAGTTAGGCGCAGGCATTTCCGGCGGTCAAAAACAGCGGCTGTTTATTGCCCGGGCGCTTTACCGGCGTCCCAGCATCCTGTTTATGGATGAAGCAACCAGCCATCTTGATATCGAGAATGAAAAGGCCATTAATAACGCCATCTCCTCGCTTAAAATCACCCGCATTATCGTGGCCCACCGCCCTTCCACCATCGCCTCTGCCGATCGCGTAATTGAGCTATAGCGGCCCGATTTAAAGCCCGCTGAAAAGCGGGCTTCAGAGCAGCCGATGCGGAATTACTTCGCGTAGGCTTCGGTGGTGATGGTCAGCTTCACGTCGTCGCTGACGGCCGGCACATATTTATCCAGCTTAAAGTCGGAGCGTTTAAAGGTGGTGGTGGCATCAAAGCCAACCGCTTCCTTCTTCACCATCGGGTGCATGCCCTGCTTGTTCAGCACCGCATGCAGCACGACGGGTTTGGTGATGCCCTTGATGGTCAGGTCGCCGTGTACATCCAGGGTATTTTTACCTGTGCTGACCACTTTTGTGCTTTTAAAGGTCGCATTCGGGTATTTGGTCACGTCGAAATATTCCGGGCCTTTAAACTCTTCGGTCAGCTTGTCTACGTGCGTATCAATGCTGTTGACCGGAATAGTCACGTCCACTTTAGAATCGCTGACTTTAGCGGCATCAAAATCAATATTGCCGGTAATATCAGACAAATCGGCCGTTGGATGGGAAAAACCGAAGTGAGTCCACGAAACAACAACGGAGGTATGCCCGCTGTCCATTGCGTAATTAACGGGCGCGGCGGCAGAAAATTGTGACCAGAGCGCGGAGCTGATTAATAACGGTAAAGCGACTTTCTTGATTAACGTCATGCCGGTTGTCCTTATTTTCACCAGGAATGTTTAAGGATAGTGCAGCATTAACGGTTTGCCCGATAGTGAAGATATTTGACTGGCTTTGTCAAAAAGATTAGCCAACAGCAAAGGATCCTGGCGATCGAGCGGGACGACCGGGGATCCCTTTTGCAAGATTAGCCGGACGCAGCAATGCTTTAACAGCTATCACCGCGTCCCGTGCGAAAAGCGCGGCTTTAAGCTTTGGCCACAAACGCTTTTACCACATCCTGCCACGGCGTGGTCGCCCGGCCGATCAGGCGGCTTAAAGTATGGCTGTCATCATACAGCGCGCCTTTGGCCGCATTGGCATCCGAATCCGCCAGCATCTCTGCCAGCCCGTCAGGCAAACCGGCCGCTTTTAACGCGGCGGCAAAGTCGTCCTGAGGCAAATTTTGATAACGTACGGCTTTACCGCTGGCCTGGGCGATTTCCGCTGCGAACTGCGTCAGCGTATAGGCCTCGTCGCCCGCCAGCTCGTAAACTTTATCAACAGGCGCGTCGCTGGTCAGTACAGCAGCCGCCGCTTCAGCATAATCCTGACGGGTAGCAGAAGCGATTTTGCCCTCGTCGGCCGCACCAATAAACACGCCGTGCGTCAGCGCTGGCGCAATGCTGGCGGCATAGTTTTCGCTGTACCAGCCGTTGCGAAGAATAACGTAAGGCACGCCGGATGCAATCAGCGCCTGCTCGGTTGCCCGGTGTTCATCGGCCAGCCCCATCGGCGAGCTGTCGGCATGAAGCAGGCTGGTATAGGCCAGCAGCTTAACGCCTGCTGCTTTGGCCGCCTCGATGGCCGCTTTATGCTGCGCCTCACGCTGGCCGATCTCGCTGGAGGAAATCAGCAGCACTTTATCCACGCCGCGAAAAGCGTCGGCCAGCGTCTGCGGTTGGTTATAATCGCCCTGGCGTACCTGAACGCCCAGCGCGGCGAGGTCGGCCGCTTTCGCCGGCGAACGCACCACGGCGACCAGCTCTTCGGCAGACGTTCTTTTCAGTAAAGCATCAATCACCAGGCGGCCAAGCTGGCCGGTTGCTCCGGTTACTGCAATCATAATGTTCTCCTTAGCGGTGATAAAAGCGCATCCGGCTTAGCCCCGGAAGCGTTGTGTTCAATCAGCCTATGCCATACACTAACCAAAAGTAAGTACTTACAGGTTTGTTAGTATGGAAAAAAATAGTTCCTCAATCGTTTCGCTTCGCGACAGGCTGCAACGCGGCGAATTATTGAACCGCGACTGTCCGTCGCGCGAAGTATTAAAACGCCTGACCGGCCGCTGGAGTTTGCTGGTGCTGATTGCGCTGGAGAACGACACGCTGCGCTTTGGCGAACTGCGGCGCAAAATAGGCGGCGTCAGTGAAAGAATGCTGGCGCAAACGCTGCGTTTTATGGAGGAAGACGGCTTTGTGGAGCGTATCGCTTATGAAGTGATCCCGCCGCACGTTGAATACAAACTTACCGTGTTGGGTCATGAAGCGCGCGACCGCATTACGGGCCTGGCCGACTGGATCGAGGATAATCTGCATCAGATTATTGATAACCGCCGCCAGTTTTCAGCAGAGGAATAAATCTGTATTCGGCGGCGGCCAACGCCATGCTGCTGATTTGCTCCTTTTCCCTTCCCGGCAAAACGGTTGATAAAGTTCACCTTACCCAGTGATGGCATATTATTTTCGCCGACCCTGAATAAAAAAGGCCTTCATAATGAAGGCCTTTAATAATTAAGCGCGCCATTTATCGCTTCGGCGCCGCATCCGGATACATCGCCAGCAGGCGACGCGTAACGCCGTTTGTCCAGCCGAATCCATCCTGCAACGGATATTCGCCGCCGCCCGCTAATACCGGCGCGCGGCCGGCAACGTTATATTTCTCCACCATCTTATGGTGACGATGATAGGTAGCGCCCGTTACCTGAAGCCAGCGTGCGGCTATTTCTTTCGCCAACAGCTCTTCACCGTAGTTATTAAAACCCTTGATCGCCATCCACTGCATCGGCGCCCAGCCGTTGGGTTTGTCCCACTGCTCGCCGGTTTCTTCTACCGTAGTCAGCACGCCACCCGGCGCCAGCAGATGCGAGCGTACCGCCGCAGCGGTGGCAGCCGCCTGCTCCAGGCTGGCCATTCCTACGTAAAGCGGCGTCACGCCAGCCGCCGAGAAAGCGCCTTTTTCGCGCTCCCGCCAGTTGTAGTCGCGGTACAGCTCGGCCTGTGCGTCCCATAACCAGGCATCGACCGCTTCACGGCGGCGCACGGCTTTTTGCTGAAACAGTTCTGCGGTCGCACGATCGTTTTTACGGGCAGACAGGCGAGCGATCGTGGTTTCCAGCTTGTAGAGAAACGCGTTTAAATCGATCGGCACAATGCTGGTGGTCTGGATGCTTTCCAGCCGTCCTGCTTCGCTCAGCCAGCGGGAGGAAAAGTCCCAGCCGGAAGCCGCACCCGCCCGCAGATCGCGATAAACCTCGCTGGAAGGACGCGCCGAGTTTCTGGCGGTTTCCACGTCTTCAATCCAGGATTCGTCGCGCGGCGTATCGCGATCGTCCCAGTAGCGATTCAGTACCGATCCGTCCGGCATCATCACCACATGACGCCATGCTTCGCCGGGCGTCAGCGACTCCGTGCCGTCCATCCAGAAGTCATATTCACGCTTCAGCTGACGAAGATAACGCTGCGCCTGGCTAACGCCATCTTTTTCAAACAGTTCGACCATCAGCGCAAACACTGGCGGCTGCGAGCGGCTCAAATAATAGGTGCGGTTGCCGTTTGGAATATGGCCATATGTGTCGATCATCCACGCAAAGTTATCCGCCATCTGGCGCAGCAGATCGGTCTGTCCGCCAGCCGCGAAGCCCAGCATGCTGAAGTACGAATCCCAATAGTAGGTTTCGCCAAAGCGGCCGCCCGGCACGACATAAGGTTCCGGCAACGGCAGCAGCGAAGAAAATTCAGAATGCTTTTCCGGCTTGCGCGTCAGTACCGGCCACAACGAGTCAATATGCTCGCCCATGCTTTTTGCCGGATCGGCCACGTAGCGGCTGTCGTTAATTTTCGGCAGGTCGAAATTCTCCAGCACAAAGGCCAGCAGGTTAAAATCCTCTCGCTCGCGCTGAATAAAGTAGCGGTAGAGGATCATCTCCGGTTCGATTTTCGGCGCGCAGTCTGCAAAGGTTTTGCTGTCGGCAAAGATCCTTGCGCTCTGCACGGCTTCAAAGAGTTCCTGGTAGCGATCGGAAGGCGTCAGAATATCCGGCGCAGGCAGTCCCTGAATGGGTTCAGGCTGCGGTTCGGCCAGCATATCCAGCGCTTCATAATCGTGATAATAAGCTTCGTAATCTGCCAGGTTATTGTCAATGGTCAGGTCGTTATGATTAAAAGCGATAAAAACCTCCTGATGTCGATGATTGACAATGTGTTGTACGGTTAATTATGTATAAGGTTAAGTATAGTACTCGTGTCTCATAGTGCAAATAAGCGCGAATATGACAGAAGTAAAGATAATATTTCAAAAAATAAACAAACAAAGAATAATCGCTATTCCCCCCCTTGATTAAAGGAATAGCAAGAGGTGAAACCCCTCTTACATTTTCTGAAAAAAATGAAATAAAACAGCCGCCCTCTCTTTAGCAGGTTCAGGCCCACCTTGCCCCATCTTTCGGGCTTCCGCCTGTTGCTTCTTTCTGCTTGCCCGCAGTCGGTACAAAGCAGCTTCAATCGAAAATTAAAGCGATGCTTTTTCATTCTTTGAAAAATTATTTAAATTTCTCATTTACATTAAATTTAAACGGCCGAATACTAATGCGGGTCAAATGCTGTTATGGCGATGGCAGCGATAAGTTTATCTGATAGCAAACCAGCCCTTTCAAATACGATTAAGGAAATCTCGTGGCACCGGTAGTAAATAAATCCGCAGCGTTGCACTCGGAAAGTCTTACAGATGAAGACGACAGTTTAGTTTCTCCCGTTAATTCTCCTGATATAAATAAAACCTATATTATTCGCGGCACGCGCAGATTTATGCACGCCACGCTGGCGCTGTTCTGCGCCGGCCTGTCCACCTTCGCCGTACTGTACTGCGTGCAGCCTGTGCTACCGGTTTTTTCGCAAAGCTTTCATCTGACGCCTGCGCAAAGCAGCCTGTCGCTGTCGGTCACCACCATCATGATGGCGCTGGGGCTGCTGGTGACCGGGCCGCTGTCGGACGCCATCGGCCGTAAATCGGTGATGTCCGTTTCGCTGCTGCTGGCCGCCTGCTTTACGCTGATCTGCGCCACCATGAGCAGCTGGGAAGGCGTGCTGGCGATGCGCGCGTTGACCGGGCTGGCGCTAAGCGGCGTCGCGGCGGTGGCAATGACCTGGCTGAGTGAGGAGCTGCACCCGGTTTTCCTCTCTTTCTCTATGGGGCTTTATATCAGCGGTAATTCGATTGGCGGCCTGGTTGGGCGGCTCTCTACCGGCATGCTGGCCGATCACTTTTCCTGGAACGTTTCGCTGTTCGTGGTCGGCCTGTTCGCGCTGACGGCCGCCGGGCTGTTTTTCCGCCTGTTGCCCCCTTCACAGCACTTCCGCGCCACCTCGCTGCGGCCGCACCAGCTGCTGGTCAACTTTATGTTCCAGTGGCGGGATATGGGATTACCGATGCTGTTCCTGGTCGGCTTTATTCTGATGGGCAGCTTCGTGACGCTGTTTAACTATGTCAGCTTTCGCTTTCTGGCCGCGCCTTTTTCCCTCAGCCAGACGGTGGTCGGTCTGCTCTCCGTCGTCTATCTGACCGGCACTTACAGCTCGCCGAAGGCGGGCGTGATGACCGCTCGCTACGGGCGCGGCGTGGTGCTGATGGCTTCGCTGCTGTTGATGCTGGCCGGCCTGATCGCTACCCAGTTCACCACGCTGTTGCTGGTGCTGCCAGGCCTGATGCTGTTCGCCGCCGGTTTTTTCGCCGCGCATTCGGTCGCCAGCAGCTGGGTCGGTCACCGCGCCCGTCGCGCCAGAGGCCAGGCTTCTTCGCTCTACCTTTTCTTTTATTACCTGGGATCGAGCGTGGCGGGGACGCTGGGCGGCGTGTTCTGGCACGGCTACGGCTGGGCTGGCGTCTCCGCATTTATCGCCGTGATGCTGCTGGGCGGGCTATGGCTGGCTAACAAACTGCGCCAAATTCCCGTGCTGGTGAAAAAAGTCCGTTAGTTTTACGGGGCGGCTCGCATTCTCCGCCCCGAACCGCTTCTGCTTAATTTACTTCCCCCTGCGCAGCCATTAAGCTACGGCCACCCGAAAGGTTCCTGTCGCTCATTGTTCAAGGAATAGTGTTATGTCGCTCCACCTCTGGCTTGCCTATGCCGGTATTATTGCCGTTCTTATCGCCGTTCCCGGCCCTTCTGCGTTGGTCAGCATGACGCACGGGCTGCGCTACGGCCGACGCCGCGCGCTGGCGACGGTGATCGGCGGCGTGATGGCGGCCATGACGCTGATGACCGCATCGGCGCTGGGGCTGGGCGCGATCCTGGCGGCCTCCACTACCGCCTTTACCGTGCTGAAAGTGGTCGGCGCCGCCTATCTGATCTGGCTGGGCATCAGCGCCTGGCGCAACAGCGCGCCGGCAGAAAGCATCGTTATCAGCGGCCAGCCGCAGGCGATGCCCGGCCTGCTTAAACTGTTTCGTAAAGGCTATATGGTCGGCATCAGCAATCCCAAAGACCTGCTGTTTTTCGCCGCGCTGTTTCCTAACTTTGTGGAAGCCAGCCAGCCGCACGCTGTCCAGTTCGCCACGCTGGCCGTCACCTGGGCCGTCACGGACTGCGGCCTGATGTTCGCTTACGCCTGCGCCGGTCGCCGCCTTTCTGGCGTATTTGCCAACCCGTCGCGCCTGCGCCTGCTTAATCGTGCCGTCGGCAGCCTGTTTGTCTTTGCGGGCAGCGCGCTGGCAATCTCCGCCCGCTAATGAGCGACGTCGAAAACCTGCACGCGATGGTGATTTTTGCCCGCGTGGCAGAAACGCTGAGCTATACCGAAGCGGCAAAACAGCTGGGGATATCCAAGTCGGCGGTCAGCAAAGAGATCGCCGCGCTGGAAATACGCCTGGGCGCAAAGCTGCTGCTGCGCACCACGCGCAAGATCGCCGTAACCGAGGTCGGCATGACCTGGTATCACTACTGCGCGCGCATTCTCAGCGAGGTAAAAAGCGCCGAGCTTTTTATTCGCCGCTTCCACGAGGAGCCGACCGGCAGCCTGCGCGTCGTCGCGCCGGTTACCTTCGGCTGCCAGTGCATCGTGCCGGTGCTGAACCAGTTCGTGGCGGGCAATTTGCACGTCAGCGTAGATCTCGACCTTACCGACAGGCCGGTGAATCTGGTGGACGATAATCTCGATCTGGCTATCGTCATCCGCCGCGACAGGCCGGAACATCCGCACTGCCTGCCGCTGATGGATATCAGCTGGGGGCTTTACGCCGCGCCAGCCTACCTTGAGCGTTTTAGCGCTATCCAACGGCCGGAAGATCTGACGCGCCACGACTTTATCCTGTTTCGTGGCCCGGCCCATACTATCTCGCTGCCCTTTCGCAAAGAGAAGCAGAAGCGGGATATCGAGGTGCGCAGCCGGTTTCGCGCCAATAACAGTACCGCGCTGGTTAATTCAGCGGTGGCGCAAACGGGGATAGCCTATCTGCCGGATTACGTCGCCCTACAGGCGGTGGAGGAAGGAAAACTCTGTCGGGTACTGCCGGAATGGGAAATGGATCTTTATAAATCCTGGATCCTGACCAAAGAGAACGGCCTGATTGCGCCGCGCGTCAGACTGTTTATCGCCGCGCTGCAGAAAGCGCTGAGGTAAGGCGGAACCGAAGCTCCGCCCTGCATAATCAGTAGTAGTTGCCGTGGCGGTAATCCCAGGTGGTAAAGGTGTCTGACAGCATCGACATGATTTTATCCACGTCCAGCCCTTTACGGATCAGCACCGGACAAGGCGTAATGTTGCGCTCACCCTTCTGCTCCGGCACCAGCTTGCCGTTTTCATCCACCATCGCCACCATCACGCCCTGCTCGTAGCGGGTTTTCTCCGATTCGTTAGGCTGGATAGACTTCACATAGTCGTTGGCTTCGATAATCAGATCCGCCTGGGATTCGATACGCTCGCCGATGCCTTCGACCAGGCCACGGTTGCCTTTGCCTGATGGGTTAGCCGAGCTGGCGAAGGAGAATTTACCGTGGTTTTCCCACAGCTCTTTCGCCAGTTTCTCGCCGGGCACGCCGAATTTAATCACGAAGCAGCTGGTCTGACGGCGATCCATCATCAGATCTTTTGAACCGTCTTCCGGGATACGCGCCACCGCCTCTTCTTTCCACGGCAGGATACAGCCCAGCAGCACGTCTTTGTCCCAGTGCTGCTGATACAGCGATTCAATTTCCGGGTTCAGCTGCGCCAGCTCTTTCAGCTGCTCCAGCGAGCCACACAGCACCACGCCCGGCTTATTGCGGTTGCGCTGCTTGGCGTCGAACTTGCGCTCCAGGCCTTTCGCATCGGAAGTCATGATGATGTAGCCCACTTTAGTCGGGCAGACGATCATGCCGCCGTCGGCAGACAGGATATTTACCGCTTCCGGCTGCAAGCCGCCGTTCCAGTGAATGGTTTTATTGCTCATGATTGCCCCTGCCAGTATAAGAGTCATGTGGGGGTCAGCGCCTTTTTGGCCTGCCCGGATAACTTCATCCTAACGCAGGCGGCTTTTTTCGCAACAGTCAAGCGCCTCTTTCGGCAATTGTTTCCACCAGGAAACAATTGTTGCAGAATGAGGCCGGATAGTGCCGCCAGACCTGCGGGACAAAGAAAGTTGAACCCTTCGTGGATTTTCGCCACTCACCTTTTTTAGCCTGAGCGAGCACCCTATGCAGATTGCCTTTTTCGCCGAGCAAGATCGGCTTGCCTTAAGCAGTTGGTTTACGTCGCAGGCCGACGTTACGCAGTGGGCCGGGCCGGGCGTCGCCTGGCCGCTGGAAGAGTCGTTTCTCGCCACGCTGCTGGATTCCGCCAGCCAGCAGCCTGCCAGCCTGCTTACTTTTGCCGGAAAACAGGCGGGCGAACTGGCTGCCGTGGCGCAGACAGGCTTTGACTGGAACAACCATCTGGCCTGCCTCTGTCGCGTGGTGGTCAATCCAGCGATGCGGGGACAAAATCTGGCGGAGCACATGCTGCGCCAACTGATTGCGACGGCTTTTCAGCAGGAAGGCATCGAACGTATTGAGCTGCGCGTCTACACCTTTAATCAGGCGGCGATACGTACCTACGAGAAGCTGGGTTTTGTGCGGGAAGGCGTACAGCGGCAGGGCGTGGCGGTAGGAGAAGCGCGCTGGGACTGCGCGCTCTATGGCATGCTGCGTCAGGAATATGTGCAGCCTGAAGCAGCGCGCCGCGCGTAATGGCCGTCACGCGCGGCGCCTGTAGCATCAGGCCGGGATAAGTTTTTCCGCCTTCAGCCTGTCAAACAGCGCGAAAAACGCATCGCGCGTGGGCTGATAACCGGTAAAGCCCGCCTTGCGGCTTTTGCTGACGTCGGTAAAGACCTCCATCGGGCGGCCCAGATCGGCGTCGGTATGCCACCAGGAAACCAGCCGGTTGATATCCGCTTCCTTGAGGTCGAACTGCTGCGCGATGGCTTTCCACTGCTCTGCCGCCGCATCCATCCGCCCTTCCAGCGGCTGCATCTCGTCCGGGTAAGGCGCGGCTTCCACGCCAAAATAGTCGGCGATCTGGCCCCACATCCATTTCCAGCGGAACACGTCGCCGTTGACCACGTTGTAATCTTCATTCTGCGCCGACGGCGTGGTCGCGGCCCATTCCAGCTGCTGCGCCAGCACGCTTGCGCTGGTCATATCGGTCACGCCTTCCCACTGCGCTTTCGAGCCAGGGAAGATAAACGGCTGGCCGGTCTGCTTGCAGAGGCTGGCATAAACGGCCAGCGTCTGGCCCATGTTCATCGCGTTGCCCAGCGCAAAGCCGATAATGGTATGCGGACGGTGCACGCTCCAGGTGAAGCCATACTTCTTCGCGCCCGCAAAGACTTCATCTTCCTGCGCGTAATAGAAGTTATCGACAGGCTGGCGGCCCTGCTCTTCGCGGAACGGCGTCATTGGCACCGCGCCTTTGCCATAGGCGTCAAACGGCCCCAGATAGTGTTTAAGGCCGGTGACCAGCGCCACGTGGCCGCCTTTCAGGCCGTCGCCCAGCGCGTCGATCACGTTACGCACCATCGCGCCGTTTACGCGGATATTCTCTTTTTCATTGGCCTGACGCGACCAGACGCTGAAGAAGACCTTATCAACCTTCAGGTCAGCCAGCGCTTTCTTAACGGATTCAGCATCGGTAAGGTCGGCGGTCAATGCCGTGCAGCCCGCCGGCACCGCCGTGCGGCCGCGTGAAAGGCCATAAACTTCCCAACCATCGCCGGTCAGCTGCTCTGCCAGTGCGGTACCGATAACGCCGCTGACGCCGACAATAAGTGCGCGTTGTTGCATAAATTTTCCTCCTGATTGCTAATTCATTAAGCTTAATAGAGAATTAAAATCCTATTAGAGGTATAAATTCATATTATTTGAGAATATGAGTCATGAATAATGATCGGTCGGGATCGCCTTAAAGATATCACCCCCTTTGTCGCCAGCGTGGAGCACGGCAGTTTTACCGCCGCCGCCGATTCGTTGCATCTGACCAGTTCAGCCATCAGCAAAAGCGTGGCAAGGCTGGAAGCCCGGCTCGGCTCGCGGCTGTTTGAACGCACCACGCGACGACTGGCGCTGACGGATGCCGGTCAGGCCTTTTATGAAACCTGTACGCGTGTGCTGAGCGAGCTGGCGGAAGCGGAATCCGTACTGGCCGCCCAGCGCGCCATTCCGGTCGGACGGCTGCGGATTGCCGTGCCCAACACCTTTGGCCGGATGCGGGTGATGCCGCTTATCAACGAATTTTGCCAGCAGAACCCGGAGATGCAGATTGCCCTCTCTTTCTCCGATCGCTTTGTCGATCTGTTTGAGGAAGGCGTGGATATCGCGATACGTATTGGCGGCTCGACAGATTTTCCGCCCTCGCTGGGCTGCCGCTTTTTGGGTAATGAAAGGCTGATCTTCTGCGCTTCGCCGGACTATCTGGCGCAGCACGGCGTGCCCGACTCTTTGCAGGCGCTGACCGAAAGGCGAGCCATTGTTTACGATCGGGTAGATGGCAGCACCAGTCCGTGGCATATCCGTTCGCCGGATGGACGAACGATAACCCGAACCCTGCCTTATCGGATGGCGTTAGGGGATGGCGAAGCCCAGGTCGCCGCCGTAGTAGCCGGACTCGGCGTGGCGCAGATGGCGACCTGGCTGCTGGAAAAAGAGTTGGCCAGCGGCGCGCTGGTACCGATCCTGCCAGAGCTGGCGGTAGAAGGTCTGCCGCTGTTTATCGTCTGGCCGCGCAGAAAGCAGCTGCTGCCGAAGGTCGACGCGCTGCTTGCCACGCTGGATCGGCTGAAGATCAGTCAGTAGCGGGTTTATTTACGTTGATGCGCCACGGCACGCCGAACTTATCGATCAGCGTACCGAAACCGGCCGCCCAGAAGGTTTCTTCCCATTCCAGCGTGACCTTACCGCCAGCGGAAAGATTATCGAACCAGCGTTTGCCTTCGGCAGGATCGTTGCTCGACAGGCTGACGGCAAAACCGTTATAGCTTACCGCTTCCGCGCTGTCGCTCATTTGCAGCTCGCCGTCGCCGATGTGCAGCAGCGCGTGCATGATTTTATCATCCGCTGGCTGTTCCGCGCTTGGGCTGTTCTGTTTCTGCGGCTGCTGTTTTTTCTCCGCAGGCACGTCACCCCAGGTCATTTTAACCGTCAGTTCGGCTCCCGTGGCCTGCTGATAAAAAGCGATAGCCTCTTCACAGTTTCCCGAAAAGTATAAATAAGGCGAAAGTTGCATAACATCTCCTTCGTTTGAGGTATGTGCTGAAGAACAAGCTCGAAGAAAGTGTAGCAGGCGACTGAGATCTGGCGCTTAATTACATGTTACTGAATAAAAACGCATGCCAGGAAAAGCAGAACGTTCTTCTGTCCGGCTCTGGCAGGAAGGCTCGTCGGTTTAAACCAGACGCTTTCGACACGGCAAAAAAACGGCCAGTTTGCTGGCCGCTTCATCTGAAAGGTATAAAAATATGTTGCCCTGCTACCGACGCTATCCGGGCCAACGCTTTCATGCCTTTGCCGTTACTCTTTGCCTCAGGTCGTTCCAGTAGTTGCGACAGGAGCGGTAATAAACAAGCGCTCGCCCGCGCTAATTATCTGCGTCCGTTTCAACATCATTTTTCTGGTAACCTCTTCCTGGCGACTATGGCATGTAGCTGACGATAAGATTCCATCTGGTCTCAAAAGCGACGGATATTGCGTTTCAATTGCGGGTCTCGCAGAAACTTCTGTGTGTAAATGTGCGGCCCAACCGGTATATCAAAATAACGCCTGTGTTGTCGTATTGGTTGTTATATACGTATTCAGCTTGCGGAGCGGCATTATCAGCGTCATTTTTTTGACCCTGGTGTAGTGACGTTGCGAGCAAGATTGACCTTTGCAGGGGTAATAAAATAAGTGTTGATTTAGCTGAGTAGCAGCGGTTTTATAACGGGGAACCGGCCTTGTGTAAACCGCCAGTGGCCCGGCTTTGACCATGCCCCGGCAGCAGTGCGCCAGGGAGACAAGCCAAGCGTTCCAAAGTTGAACCAGCTGGCAAGTTCAGTCCCGGAAGCCAGAGCGATTGCAGATGTTCTTCAGGCACGATGGCGTGAAATATCCAACCAGCGGTCTGACAGAGATGTTTTCAGTTACGTGATCAACCTTTATTGGAAGTTTATACGAGGCAAAGAAAAGCAGTAATCATTTTATTTATACAAGGAAGAATTATGGCTCAGGATATTTTCATAAAATTTAATGGAATTGAAGGCGAGTCTCAGGATTCTACACATAAAGGTGAAACAGAAATCCTGAGTTGGGAATGGTCTGTCAGACAGGCATCAAATATGCACCTGGGATGGGGTGGCGGCGCCGGGAAGTGTACCGTTGACGACTTGTATTTTGAACATTATATCGATAAGACCAGCACCAACTTACTTCATTATTGTCTTACTGGAAAACGTATACCTGAAGCCGTTTTGACTGTCAGAAAAGCTGGCGGCTCTCCGCTGGAGTATATGCACATTACGCTTCAGGATATTATCATCACCGGCGTAAATCCTGTGTATCTCAATACCATGCGCGTCCCGCGTGAAGCGGTCAGCCTCGCGTTCTCCAGGATAAAGATGGATTACGTTTTGCGAAATGCGGGGAGAAATATAGCGGGTACGGTTTCTATGGGATATGATATTAAAGCTAATACGGATATTTAACTATAAGTAATATAAGGGAATATAACTATGCTATTCGTTAATAAAAATGGGTTAGTGGATGCGGAACGTATTATCGTCAGACGTTTCAGCACGATAGAGCGTGGCAAACTGGACAAAGTAAATGGGATTATCGTACATCAGACCGGAGGATCGACAGCAGAAAGCTCTTTTAACAGTTATAAAAACACAGGTGCAAATGGTGCACATTTTCTGATAGATAAAGACGGTACTATTTACCAGACAGCTTCAGTCTTTAAAATTACTTATCATGTCGGCAATATAAGATCCAGATGCTACATGGAAAAGAAATGCAAACCTTCGGAAATTTCCAAAATAAAGCCATTACTGAATAAATATAAGCAGCTCTCTCGTTTAGAACAGAAAAAGCCATATCCAGAAAGATACCCTGCTAACTTTGATTCTCTGGGCATAGAAATAGTTGGAAAACCTGTTTCAGGTGAAGACCAGGATGCTATTTATGAAAAGATCAATGATGCCCAAAACAGTTCATTGAAATGGCTTGTAGCTGAACTTTCTGACACATTAAAAGTATCGATGACTGAAATTTTCAGACATCCTGAAGTATCATATAAAGTTAAGACAGAAGCGGGTACAGCACAATGGTAAAAAAAATTTTCGTCATGCTGTGTGTGTTTTTTACTATAAATATAGCTTTTGCAGGACATATGGCGACCCGAAAAATCACAGGCATTAAAATTGATGAAACGGGAAAAACCGAAGATGAATCAGGAAATGTCAAAAATGGCTGCCTGGCATTTAAAATAACAGAGCGAGACGTGACGGATTTTTTTTCTGAGGCGTATCCGGTGCCTTTAAGTTTTAATGTACATGATCGTTATTCACCCTGTTATGCTAAAGGGACTATTGAATTTAGCAACAACACCCGTGGTAAATGGAAAATATTCTCCAGTGGAGGAGGAACACTACGATGGGACACTGGTGATGTAGTAACTTTATTTTATAATGATTATAAATGGACAGATCCTTTCGAAGGAACATACACGTCTGATGACGAGCTTGATTAACAATCAAAATCTGCTCCCAACCATTAAGGTTCACGCCTGACTGGCGTACCTTATTTACTGGGTGTTTCAACTTTTACAGCGCAATCTGACCGGGCTGGAAAAGGGTGCCGGGTAACAAAATTTTGGCGGTTCCGGCGTAACTCTTGGTAATGCGAACATCAATGCCGTTTTCTGCATCTTTGTGGAAGCAATCTGTCCCCGGATCGGGCACGCCGTCTACAATCTGAAGCGGCCATTTACTGGCCGCTTTTTTACCGGTCAAAGTCGCTTATTTCACTTCAGTCAGCTTCTCAATATCCACGCTGCCCTGCTGTTCAGCGTCGTTTTTACGCACTTTCGCCACGTCGCTGGCGCTGACCTGCTCTTTAGCCGTATTGCCCCAGCTGGTGCGGATAAAGTTGACCACGTCGGCGACCTGCTGGTCGTTCAGCCGCCAGCCGAAAGCCGGCATGGTGATGGCAGAAGGGGCACCCTTCACGCCCGGTAGCGTCGCGCCGCTGATAACGATATGGATAAGCGAGGTTGGATCTTCCGCCAGCACCACAGGATTGCCGCTCAGCTGCGGGAAGAAGCGCTTATAGCCGCTGCCGTCCGTTTTATGGCAGGCCGCGCAGCTGTCGACGTACACCGACGCGCCCGGTTTGCTGTCGTCGCCCTTCCACAGCGCCTTCGCTACCTTGTCATCCGGCGTAAAGCCGACCTGATTTAAGTCTTTCGCGCCCAGGGATTTCAGATAGCGCGCAATGGCGGTGATATCTTCGTCGCTTAAATGCTGCAAACTGTGCTGCACCACTTCGGTCATGCCGCCAAAGGCCGCGGTACGATCGTTGCGGCCATAGCGCAGGAACTGCGTCAGATCGTCTTCACTCCAGCGGCCCAGTCCGTCACGGCTGTCGCCGCGCAGGTTGTTGGCGGTAAAGCCGTCAATCGGCGAGCTGCTGCCGGAAAGGTAGTCGCTGCCTTCGCCGTCGTTCAACGCTTTTTCCTGCATGGTCAGGCTACGCGGGGTATGACAGGCGCCGCAGTGGCCCAGGCCTTCCACCAGATACTGACCGCGAGCCAGCACCGCATCCTGCCCTTTAATCGCCTGGAAAGCTTTTACGTCCGGTGCAAACAGCCCGCGCCAGATCGACAGCGGCCAGCGCATCGACAGCGGCCAAGGAATGTCGCTTTTCCTGTTTTCGGCCTCAACCGGCTTCACGCCATGCATAAAGTAGGCGTAAAGCGCGTGCATATCCTCATCGTTAACCACGGCATAGGAAGGATAAGGCATCGCCGGATAGAGCGTGTCGCCGTTCTTCGCTACGCCGTGGCGTACCGCTTTCTGAAAGTCGTCATAGCTGTAATCGCCAATGCCGGTTTTCTTATCGGGCGTGATGTTGGTGGAGTAAATCTTGCCGATGGGCGTCGCCATCGCCAGCCCGCCAGCAAAAGATTTGCCACCCATTTTGGTATGGCAGGCCACGCAGTCGCCCGCGCGCGCCAGATACTCGCCGCGCTTGATCAGATCGGCGCCGTTATCCTCCGCCGCCGCAACAAAGGTGGTCATACCCAGCATCAGAGCCGGGATCAGCATTTTCATCATGGTCATCCTTACGCCTGCACCAACGGACCTGGACTTGGAAGGTACTGTTCACGAATCGCTTTCGCTGACCAGTAGGTCAACGCCGCCACCATGCCGGTCGGGTTGTAGCCCAGACCCTGCGGGAAGGCGGACGCGCCCGGAACAAACACGTTCGGCACATCCCAGCTTTGCAGATAGCGGTTAACCGCGCTGGTTTTCGGATCTTCGCCCATGATCGCGCCGCCGTTCATATGCGTGGTCTGATACACGGTGGTGTCGAAATGCGTGCCCGGCATTTTCGGCGCGCCGCTGATCAGTTTCGGGTTCATCGCTTCGGCGATTTTGTGCATCCGGCCATGCATAAACTGCGACATTTTGATGTCGTTTTCCTGCCAGTCGAAGGTCATACGCAGCAGCGGCTGGCCGAAAGCATCCTTGTAGTTCGGATCCAGATCCAGATAGTTGTTGCGATAGGACTGGTGCGCGCCGTGCGCGTCCATCGAGACATGATGCGTATAGTGATCGGCGACCGCCGCTTTCCACTTGCTGCCCCAGCCTGGCGTGCCCGGCGGCGTCGGCAGGCCGGAGATCGGCTTCACGCCCGCCTGGTTAACCCAGAACGGCGAGCCGCCGACAAAGCCATATTTGCCGTGGTCGAAGTTATCCGCATTGAAGTCGTCCACGCCCACGCCCGCGCCGCCCGCGCCGATAAAGTTGTTGGTAAAGACGTCTTTATCAAAGAAGGCCTTGATGGTGGAAATATTCTGATAGGCAAAGTTACGGCCTACGGTGCCTTCGTTAGTGACCGGATCGTAAGGCTTGCCGATGCCGGACAGCAGCATCAGGTGCACGTTATGGAACTGGAAGGCGGACAGGATCACCAGGTCGGCGGGCTGCTCGATCTGGCGGCCAAGCGCATCGACATAGGTCACGCCGGTAGCGCGCTTTTTGTCGTCGGTCAGGTTGACGCGCAGCACGTTGGCGTTTTCGCGCAGCTCAAACTTCGCTTCCTGACGTAGCGCAGGCAGCACGTTAACGTTCGGCGACGCTTTGGAATACATATAGCAGGCGTAGCCGCTGCAATAGCCGCAGAAGTTACACGGCCCCATCTGCGCGCCGTAGGTGTTGGTGTACGGGCCGGAAGTATTGGCGGAAGGCAGATCGTAAGGATGATAGCCAACGGATTCAGCGGCCTGCGCGAACAGCTGCGCGGAGAAGGTTCGCTTCTGCGCGGGCAGCGGGAACTTGTCGGAGCGATCCGGCGCGAACGGGTTGCCGCGTCCCTGCTGGCCGACGACTTTGCCCTTAACGCGCCATTCCGAGCCGGAGGTGCCAAACACTTTTTCGGCCTTATCAAAAAACGGCTCCAGCTCGTCATAGGTGACGCCGAAATCCTGAATGGTCATGCCCTCAGGAATAAACTTTTTGCCGTAGCGCTCTTCATAGTGGCTGCGCATCCGCAGCTCGATCGGATCGACGCGGAAATGCACGCCTGACCAGTGCAGGCCCGCGCCGCCGGTGCCGGTGCCGGGTAAAAACGCGGCAAGCTGGCGATAGGGCTGCGCGGTCTGCGCCGAGTTATGGCGGATGGTCACGGTGCTTTTGGAGAGATCCTGGAACAGCTTTTTACGGATGTTATAGGTCAGCTCATCAATAACCTGCGGATACGCGCCGTCAGGATAGGTGTCGCGATGCGGGCCACGCTCCAGCGCAACCACGTTCAGGCCCGCTTCGGTCAGCTCTTTCGCCATGATCGATCCCGCCCAGCCGAAGCCTACGATCACCGCATCTACTTTTTTCATTACGTTTGCCATGCTTATGCTCTTTCCCCACGAATCGACACCGGCGGGAACGGATAGCGCTCGCCCCGTTCAACCCAGTCCATAAAATCAGCGCGCGCGCCCGGAAAGCCGATCAGCTTCCAGCCGACCATATTCTGATTGCCGCCATGCACAGGATCGCTGAAGAAGCCTTCGCGCGTGTTCTGTAACAGGAAAGAGAAGAAAACCTTAGCCGGAACCTGTTTGAATTCGGCTTTGCCGGCTTCAAAGGCCTGTAGCAATGCGTCCTGCTGGTCGTGGCTCAGGTCGGCGAACGCTTTGCCGTGCTGCGCTTTGGCGAAAGCATCCGCGTCCGCCAGGCCCAGGCGGTAAATATCGCGCGGGATCAGCGGGTACTGATAGCCCAGCTCTTTGTCGGCATCGGGATGGAAAGGCCCCTGCATATACCAGTTGGAACCGGTCGCGTAAGGCGTGTTCATCTGACGATCGATATATTCCGGCACGCCCGCTTCCAGCGCGCCGGGGCCGCGTTCGTCGGCAGGGATCAGGCGCGCCACGGCCGCCTTAATAAAAGCGTACTCTTCCGGGGTAAACCAGGTGGGCTGGTAATCGCGGGCCTGCTGCGGCCCTGCGGGCTCGGGTGCGGCTACGGCTGCAGCTGGCGCGGTTAACGCGCCCAGGCCCGTGCTGCCAATCGCCACGGCGGGTGCAAGCGTAATGGTTCTCAGCAGAAAGTCCCTGCGGGAGCTTCCGATCGTTTCTTTTGACATGACATTGCCTTTTAAAATGGCCTGGTTGTTCGGCTGTAAGCATTCGTGATGGGAGACCCGCTAGCCTGTTTTTTTATAAAAATCGGGCGCTAGCGTGATCTGAATCAATGTTACCGGTAACAATTTGTGGATTTTAACAGGAATCGGCGCAAAAAATTAGCGTAAATAAACAAAATGGCACAATTTCATTAACAACCAGGCAGGCGGAAAGAGAGAGGCACGTCACCAGAGAGGGCCAGCGCGCAGCAGAGCGTTATAAGGGATGAGCTATTGAAGAACGCGCGGCCGCAGCAGAACCAGCACGCAGCCTGACGTTGTAAGGGATGAGCTACTGAAGAACGCGCGGCCGCAGAAGGCCAGCGCCTTATGATGGATGAGCCGCAGAAGGCCAGCTTGTCACATTGCGCGCGAATGATTTAGCCAAAGGCGCGCGCAAGGCCAGCGCGCAGCACGACGCCCTGGTGGATAAGCTACGCGGCGATCGTAGCCATAACGCTGTTCAGGATCGGGCCGCTAAGGGTGAACCTGGCCGTCGCGCTTTTCGTCCAGGCCAAACAGCTTCAGCCGCGTCTCCGACGGCTGCGGGCGGCCAAAATAATACCCCTGGAACAGCGTACAGCCTTCGATTTTCAGCTGCTCGAACTGCTCGCTGCTCTCCACCCCTTCCGCCGTGATTTGAATATCCAGGCTGCGGCTCATGCCCGTAATGGCCCGGATAATGGCCAGCGCCTCGCGGCTCTCTTTCATATCGTTGATAAACGACTTGTCGATTTTGATCTTATCGAACGGGAAAGAACGCAGATAGCTGAGCGACGAGTAGCCAGTGCCGAAGTCATCCAGCGCGATGCGCACGCCCAGCTTTTTCAGCTTTTGCAGAATGCGGATATTGACCAGGGTGTTGTCCAGCAGCACCGACTCCGTGATCTCCACTTCCAGCCGGTGCGGGGCCAGCCCGGAATCCTTCAGCGCCGCTTCCACTACCGACACCAGCGAACTGTTTTTAAACTGGAGCGGCGAAAGGTTGACCGCCACGCTCTGATGCGCCGGCCACTTCGCTGCCTCGCGGCAGGCTTCGTACAGCGCGAAGGCGCCCAGCGAGTGGATCAGCCCGGTTTCTTCCGCCACGGGAATAAAGTCCAGCGGCATAATCAGCCCCTGTTTCGGATGGTGCCAGCGCATCAGCGCTTCGTAGCTGATGATCTCCTGGCCCAGACTATCGGTAATCGGCTGGTAATACAGCTTGAGGTGGCGATGGGTCATTGCCTCGCGCAGATCGGTTTCAATCATGCGGCGCTTGCTGGCGGCTTCGCCCATTTCGCTGGAGAAATGCTCAAAGCGGTTGCGGCCGTTGCGTTTGGCTTCGTACAGCGCCATATCGGCACAGCGCAGCAGCTCGGCGGGGGTAGTCAGACCGCCTGCGACAATAGAAATGCCGATGCTCAGCCCTACCGTCAGGCTATGTCCGTCGACGTTGAAGGTCGGACGGATGGCCTCAATCAGTCTTTGCGCCACCGCTTCGGCTTCCTGTAAATGCGTCAGGCCCGGCAGTACGATAGAGAATTCATCGCCGCCGTTGCGCGCCAGCGTATCCTGTTCACGCAGCACGCCGCGCAAACGGCTGGCGACGGCGCGCAGCAGATCGTCGCCGACCTGATGGCCCAGCGCGTCGTTGACGTTCTTGAAGTTATCCAGATCCAGACAGAGCGCCGCCGTCTGTTTACCATTATCGAAATCGCAGCGCAGCGCCTCGTTCAGCCGCTGGCTGAACAGCACGCGGTTCGGCAGGCTGGTCAGGTTATCGTGATGCGCCATATGATGAATGCGCGCATCAGCCGCGCGCTGATCGGTAACGTCGTCAGCAATCAGCAGCACGTAGTTAGTATGGGCGTCGTTGCCGTTAATAATCGAGGCCGAAGCGTTGATGATCCGTTCGCCGCCACGGGTACGTAACAGCTGCTCGTTTTTATGCACGCCTTCATTGCGCTGTGCGGCGGTCGCCAGCTGGGAAAAATAGCCGCTCAGCTCTGAGGGCATGTAATCGTCCAGCCTTTTGCCGGCAAGCTCCTTCATTTTTACGCCCAGCAGCTGCTCCGCTTTGCTGTTCAGCAGCAGCACCTCGCGCGATACCACGTCTTCCACTATCACGCAGCAGGGAATATTGCCGATAATGGTGTCGAGAAACTTCGACAGCGCGGCCATCTTATTGCTGTTCTGCTCTGCCAGATCTTTTGCCCGCAGGATCTGCTGTTCGTACTCGCGCAGTTCAGTGCAGTCGCGGGTAATTTTGGCAAAGCCAAGCAGGCGGCCTTCTTTAGTATGAATCGCTTCGATCACCACGTGCGCCCAGAAGGCGCTGCCGTCTTTGCGATAGCGCCAGCCCTGATCTTCAAAACGCCCAACGCTTTGCGCAATCGCCAGGTTTTTGTCGGGCAGGCAGGCAAAGCGATCCTGCGCGCTGTAAAAGCAGGAGAAGTGTTCGCCGACGATTTCCTCCGCCGTATAGCCTTTGGCGCGATGCGCGCCGGCATTCCAGTTCACCACATGGCCCTGGGGATCGAGCATATAGATGGCGTAGTCGGTGACGCCCTCCACCAGCAGACGGAACACCTGTTCCCTTTCGCGCTGTTCTTGCAGCACGCGCTGTTGTTCAGTGCAGTCGCGGGTGATTTTGGCGTAGCCGATTAGCCTGCCGTCGTCGTCGTGCACGGCGTCAATGACCACGTGCGCCCAGAAAGAGGTGCCGTCTTTACGATAGCGCCAGCCCTGCTCTTCGAATCGGCCGGTACGGTAGGCGGTTTTCAGGTTGGTTTCCGGGAGCTTAGCCAGCCGGTCTTGCGTGCTGTAAAAGCAGGAGAAGTGTTTGCCGACGATTTCTTCCGCCGTATAGCCTTTGGAACGCCTTGCGCCTTCGTTCCAGTTCACCACATAGCCGTCGGGATCGAGCATGTAGATGGCGTAATCGACCACGCCTTCGACCAGCAGACGGAATTTCTGCTCCTGGGCGCGCTGTTCGGCAAGCTGAGCCTGCTGTTCGGTGCAGTCGCGGGTAATTTTGGCGAAGCCGATTAGCCCGCCGTCGTCGTCGTGCACGGCGTCAATCACCACATGCGCCCAGAAAGCGCTGCCGTCTTTGCGGTAGCGCCAGCCTTCGGTTTCAAAACGTCCTTTTTCGCGGGCGATGGCCAGGCCGCGCTGCGGCAGACCTTTTTCTCTGTCTTCCGCACTGTAAAAACAGTCAAAATTTCTGCCGATAATTTCATCCGGCAGATAGCCTTTCGCCCGCTCCGCGCCCGCGTTCCAGTTGGCTACGGTGCCGTCAGGTTTCAGCATATAAATGGCGTAGCCGACCACGCTTTGCACCAGCAGTCGGTACATCACATCATTATTTTCGTTCATTTTCTTTCCGCCTGAGGGACGCTGCCCCGAAGAAGGCCTGGCCTGCAGATAAGCGGCCCTCCGCTGCAGGCCCGCCTTTTCTGAAGCAATCCCGCGCCGCTATTCCCTGTAAAACCTTGCTGTATCAGGCTCCGCTGCCTGAAAGTGCCTTATCGTTATCGGCCTCGTTTAAATAACATTCAGCATTTATTTTGCCGGGCCAGGGCGGGGGGGACTATGCAGGGTTGAACGCGTGGCTGCAACCCGCGATCGCTACAATCCCGGGATAAGATGTTTGCAGAATATTAAAATAATGGCCTGTAATTTATTAACGCTTCGCGACCGCTATTCACGTTAATGACTGGCGTAACGGAAACACTCGCCTGTTGCAAAGGTGGCGGTCAGACATCAGCGGATACAAAACCGTTAAGACCATTAACGAGTAATCGCGTTAGATGGTGGCCTTACCGTTCTGGAGTCGCTATGTTTAAATCCTTTTTCCCCCGCCCCGCGCTGTTCTTCAGCAGCGCCGCCGTCTGGTGCGCGATCGCCATTCTCGTCTGGTTTGCCGGCGGCAGGCAGTTTCTTACCTCATTCGCCCATGCCGGCCCGCTGCCAAATAACGCCTTGCGCTTTATCGCGCCTTCCGCCCTCGCTTTTTATCTTTATTATTTTGCGGCTTTCGCCCTGTTCGCCGGGTTCTGGCGCGTGTTCAGTCCGCATCCCTGGCAAAATTGGTCGGTAAACGGTTCGGCGCTGATTATTTTTGTAACCTGGTTTTCGGTGCAGATGAACGTTGCTATCAACGCCTGGTATGAGCCGTTTTACGATCTGATCCAGCGCGCGCTGACCCATCCCAATTCGGTACCGATCGCCACGCTTTATCAGCAGCTGATCGGCTTTCTCAGCATTGCGCTGATCGCCGTGCTGGTGGATGTGCTGAATATGTTCTTTATCAGCCACTATGTTTTCCGCTGGCGCACGGCGATGAACAACTATTATATGGCGCACTGGTCGCGGCTGCGCGGCATTGAAGGCGCGGCGCAGCGCGTGCAGGAAGACACCATGCGCTTCGCCTCGACGCTGGAGGATATGGGCGTCAGCCTGATTAACGCTGTTATGACGCTTATCGCTTTTTTGCCGGTGTTGATTGGGCTATCGGTGCATGTGAAAAACGTGCCGCTGCTGGGTGACCTGCCCTACGCGCTGGTGATTGCCGTGGTGCTCTGGTCGCTGCTGGGCACCGGGCTGCTGGCTGCCGTCGGCATCAGGCTGCCGGGCCTGTCGTTTCGTAATCAGCGGGTGGAGGCGGGCTACCGTAAAGAACTGGTCTATGGCGAAGACGATCCCGCACGCGCCAGTCCGCCCACGGTGCAAAATTTGTTCGGGCTGATCCGTAAAAACTATTTCCGGCTCTACTTTCACTATCTCTATTTTAATATCGCCCGCTCGCTCTATTTGCAGCTGGACGCCGTTTTCGGCCTGGTGGTGCTGTTCCCTTCTATTGTCACCGCCGCCATTACCTTCGGGCTGCTCCAGCAGATCAATAACGTATTTGAACAGGTGCGCGGCGCCTTTCAGTATCTGGTTTATTCGTGGAGCACGCTGGTTGAGCTGTTGTCTATTTATAAACGTCTGCGGCTGTTTGAACAGGTACTGGACAGGGAAGCGGAGGGAGAGCTTTAACAGGGCGCGGAAGGAACCGCGCCCCGGAAGGGCCGCTTATTGTTGCGCGGCCAGCCTGGCGAAGACCTGCTCTACCGCGTAAGCGCCCGGATCCTTCACGCCGTGCAGGCTTTCCTGGTTAAGGTAAGAGGAGCGACCCGCCTGCGCTTTGCTCATCTGCGCCGTTTTTTCCGCGCCCGCTTTTGCCGCCTGCGCCGCCTCTTCTCTACTTTTACCCGCCGTCAGCGCGGCAAAGGCCGGATCCAGCGCGTCAATCATGGTGCGATCGCCCGGCCGCGCGCCGCCGTAGTGCTGCATCCGTTCCAGCCCGTAGCTCAGCGCCTGCGGCAGCGCCTCGCCTTCTTCCAGCTTCTGTCCGGCGGCGGTAAACATAATCGACATCAGCACGCCGCTGGATCCGCCCATCACCACCGCCAGCTCTTCGCCAATCAGCGTTAGCAGGTTTTCTGGCTCGTTCAGCGGCAGCCTGTTCGCTTCCAGCTCGGCGAGGATTTTTTTCGCCCCGGCGGCAAAGGTCGAGCCGGTGTCGCCATCGCCCACTTTGGCATCCAGCTGGTTAAGCTCGGTCTCCAGCTCTGCCAGCGTGCGGCAAACGGTAGCAACTATGGCGGCCGTTGATGCATTTTCCGAAGGCGCAAAATGCTGCTGCCGCGCAACTTTTTCGCCCTGGCGCGTATTAAGCGGCGCAGGCTTGCTCGCGGGCTGCCAGCCGCTGGCCTCAACCGGCGCCTGCAACGCTTCCGCCAGCGCGTCGGTCAGCAGCAGCGTCGACAGCGAAAAGCCTTTCATATCCAGCGCGCTAACCAGCGTCGCCGGGCCAATCAGCAGATCGACCTGTTTTCCCAGCGGCGAACGCAGCACCTCACGCGTCAGCACCGCCATTTCCAGCGAAGAGAATCCGCCCAGGTTATTGATTAACAGCGCCGTTTTTTTATTGTCCGGATTGTGCTCCGCCAGCTTCGCAGCCATCAGTGCAACGATCTCGCGGCTGTCCTGCGTTTTCAGCGTAGAGGCGCCCGGTTCGCCATGAATGCCCATGCCTAACTCGCTTTGGCCTTCTTTAACCCGCTCGTCCCGCTTTTCGCCGGGCACATGGCAGCTGCTGAAGGCCAGACCAAGGCTGGCGGTGGCGGCAATGGCTTCGTTGGCCGCTGCCATCACCTCCTCCAGCGATTTTCCGCTGGCGGCGGCGTAACCGGCGACTTTATGGATCAGCGCCGTACCGGCAATCCCGCGCGGCTGCGGATTATCCGGCAGCGCGATATCATCGGTCACCATCACCAGCTCGACCTTAAAGCCCAGCTTTTTGGCTTTTTCCGCCGCCAGGCCGAAGTTCAGCCGATCGCCCGTGTAGTTTTTAACGATCAGCAGGCAGCCTTTTTCACCCGTGACGTTGATGATAGCGCTGAGTACCGCCTCCACGCTCGGCGAGGCGAAGATATCGCCACAGACGGCCGCGGTCAGCATTCCTTTTCCGACAAAGCCCACGTGGGCCGGTTCATGCCCGGAGCCGCCGCCGGAAATCAGCGCTACGTCCTTTTTATCCCAGTCGTTACGCACCACCACCCGAATATCGGGGCCGGCGTCAAGCAGGCTAAGGCTGTGCCACGGGTTGCCGATCAGCGCGCCTTCAATGGCTTCACTGACCAAATCGCTTTTTTGATGCATGAAAAACTGACTCATAAATCTGTTTTCTCCTGGCTGAAAAGAGCGGACTGAGTCACTAACTGTAGTTGAATTCCTGCGGCGGCCGCGCAGGAAACAGGCAGGGCAAGGAGAAAAGCAGTAACTTAAAATGGACGTGATTTCCCTTTTTTCAGCAACAAACGTTGGTAAAAGCTAACGGAAAAACAACAGAATATTTTATATTTTTTATCACTTTTTGCCGTGGGAGAGTCGTTGCCCTTCTGGTCGGGCCTCTGCGTACCCGCCACAGGAAAACTCCGAATAACTGAAAACAGTACCATGATTACTAAAGAATTTATTATTGCAAACCCCGGCATTATTCCTAATTGTTTCTCTGCGCTGGTTTTGAGATTGCAGTATATCAGTCAATTATTATACAGTTTTGGTTATCGTTCTGCGGCGTTGGGGAAAGCTTCTTTTATCCGACTAACGCTTTCCCCCCTTAACGCAGACGATCCCCCCTCTGTAGCAGGATAAGCTTCACCACGCCACCACCAGGGCGTTATGCGGAGCAGGTCGCAAGGCCTGCTCTTTTTTATCGCTGTTTTGGCTGTAAAAAGCCCGGAGGGGCAGCCCGCCTTAAAGCGTTATATCCGTGGAGAGAGCGTAAAACAGGCGTTGCCACCGCGTTTTCGGCCAGGCACCTGGGCAGGAGCATAAGGAAAGCGGGCGGGAATTGTGTTGTACCGTTTAAAAGTATACCGTTCAAAAGGCAGGCTCCGTCCGCTGCTCGCCAAAACGCGGCGCGACCGAAGCCTGCATCACCGTTAGCGGAACACGCTGATCGCTTCCACCAGACGGGTGGCCTGATGCGTCATTCGGCCAGCCGCCTGCGCGCCTTCTTCCACCCGCTCGGCGTTCTGATGGGTGATATTGTCCAGGTCTTCTACCGCCAGGCTGACTTCGCTCAGCGCCGTAGCCTGCTCGGCGGTAGCGGAACTGATCTGCGCAATCAGCGAGGTCACGTTCTGCACCTGAGAAACGATATCCTCCATCGTTTTGCCCGCGTCGTTAACGTGGACGCTGCCGGACTCCACCTTCAGCGCGCTGTTCTCCACCAGGCTTTTTATTTCGCTGGCGGCCTTGGCGCTGCGCTGCGCCAGGCTGCGCACTTCTCCGGCCACCACGGCAAAGCCTTTGCCCTGCTCGCCCGCGCGTGCGGCTTCCACCGCAGCGTTTAGCGCCAGGATATTGGTCTGGAACGCGATCCCATCAATGACGCTGGTGATGTTGGCTATCTTCTTCGAACTGTCGGCAATTTCCGCCATCATGCCGACCATATCCTTCATCACCACGCCGCCTTTGGTCGCGGCATCGCGAGTGCTGGCGGAAAGCGTATTGACCTGCTGCGCCGTGTCGGTATTGCTTTTTACCGTGGCGGTCAGTTCATTCATGGTGGCAGCCGTTTGCTGGACGTTGGCCGCCGCCTGCTCCGTACGACGGCTCAGCTCGTTGTTGCCGTGCGCGATAGCATCGCTGGCGCTCATCACGTTGACCGCCTGGCCGCTGACGTCTTCCAACAGCCAGCGGAACATCAACCCCAGCTGCCCGACCGCCCGCAGCGTGGTGCCGATTTCATCCACGCGATCCATCTGGTCGACCTGCTGGCAGGCGCCGGTCGCCACGCTCAGCGCCTGTTTGCACAGCCGCTCGACGGGACGGGAAACCTGCTGCTCAAGCCAGCTCGTGGCCAGCAGCAGCAGCACGGCCATGATGGCGCTGAATATCGCCAGCGACTGGCCCGGTAGCCCCAGCGCCCAGACGCCCGCCACGGAGAGCGGCCACAGCGCCAGCAGCGCAGAGCGAATGCGCCAGCGCAGCGGCATGGTTTTCAGCAGCGAGGCCCAGCGCAGCGCCCCGGTACGCACCAGCAGCCCTTTATGGAAGCGCCAGCCCTTACGCTTGCCTTCGCGAAATTCTTTATACAATTTTTCAGCCTGCGCGATCTCCTGCGCGGCGGGACGGGTGCGTACGGACATATGGCCCTGTATCTTACCGTTGCGCACGATCGGCACGGCATTGGCGCGTACCCAGTAGTGATCGCCGTTTTTACGACGGTTTTTCACCAGCGCGGACCAGGGTTCGCCCTGTTGCAGCGTCGCCCACATATCGGCAAACGCTTCCGGCGGCATATCAGGATGGCGCACTATATTGTGAGGCTGCCCGTTGATCTCTTCCGGCGTAAAGCCGCTGACTTTGATGAATACGTCGTTCGCGTAGGTGATATGGCTGCTGGCGTCGGTGGTTGACATCAGCGTGGCGTTCTCATCAAACGCAAATTCCTGCTGTGTTACGGGTTGATTGCTGCGCATGGCGTAAATCCTTGAAGCGGTGACCAGGATTGGGCTTTGAGTGGATAAATTATCATTCGTTATATTTTCGGCCCGTTCCGCCTGAACTTTAGTTGCTAAAGCTAAATTCCATGCAAAGGTTAAAAAACCGCAAAGCCTTACGGACAGCCATCTGGCGAGAAAAGAACCGGTTCCAGCCGCCCGCAAAACCCTGTCGACGACAAGTCATTATTATGCAGAGATGTTTTAGTATGGTGAACGGATCACGCCCGCTGAAAGATCAAAAACGCCACCTTACGCCCGCGTTATAGCCCCAGCCTTTGCCGCCGTTGCCGTCGATTTCTTTCCGATAGTCCGCTTCCGCATAGAGCGACACGTTATTTTTAAAGACGGTGGTGGCGCCGACGCCGGCTTCCCACATCTGACCGAACTTACCGCTGCGGAAGCTTTGCTCAAGGCCGTCCACGCCTTTAGCGCCTATTGTGGTTTTAGCCTGACTGTCCCAGCCTTTGTAATAGTTGGTGCGCAGATAAGGCGTGTACTGGCGGCCGCTGTTATCGCTCCAGCGTCGATCCAGCTTCGCGCCGACGCGCCCAATGGTCTGGTGCGAATCGTCGTAGCTGACCGTCAGGTTATCCCTGTCGCTGAAGTTATCCAGCCCCAGATGCAGGTAAGTCAGCTGGGCTGAAGGCTCCAGCCGCAGCCCGCCGCCCAGCGCAAACGGATAGCCGCTCTCCAGCGAGGCGCTCCAGCCTTTGCCTTTGATCTTTGCCACGTTCTGCCTGCGTGCAATATCCGTTTCGCCACGATGCCAGCTGTAGGAGAGCGTGCCGTCCAGGTAGAAGCCGCTTTCCTGTAGCCAGGTGGCATAAAGCGCCAGCGTATCGCTGTCGAACGTGGTGCTGCTGTAGCCGTCGGCCGCGTCCGGACGGATGCGGCTGTTACCGCGTGTCCAGGCGACGCCGCCGCGCAGGCTGCCGTTGTCCCCATCCAGCTGCACGACGTTGCCGCCTACCTGCAGCGCGCTGTAATCCATATCCAGGTCGTAGCCGAAATTCTGGAAGCTCTGGCTGGTGCTGTAGCGCATGTTGGCGCCGGTATAGCGCAGGAACATTTCCCCGCCGGCCTCGCCCTGGCCCTGACGCAGCTCGCCCAGCCGGTTATGCAGATCGTTAAGCGTGGCTGCGGAATAGTACGCCAGCCCGGTCGGAGCGGAGAGATAAGCAGGCACCTGCGGCACTACCGCCGCACGGGAAACGCCGTTATTCCTGACGAGGCCGTTAGCCAGACGATAGTCGCGAAACTGACTGCCGCTGCCGTCGACCTGCCGCTGGGCGGCATCGCTGCTGCCCGGCGCAAAGCTGTAGAGATCGTAGCGCCACGGCCCGGCTGCCAGATAGCCGCCCTGGAGCGCAAAGCTGTTGGCGCTGGCACTGCCTGCCACCTGTGCCAGCGAGATGCCTTCGTTCGCCTCAATAACGCCATTTTGATTAGCATCGTTCAGCGCGCCGGTGCTGCCTGCCGCTGGCGTGACGTTAATCAACGTGGTGCCGTTAACATCGCCGTTTACGCGCAGGATATCGCTGCGCTGGTTGGCGGGCGCGCCGCCGCCGTTAAGCGCGCTGGCGAGCTTCAGCGTGCCGTTCAGCGAGTTCAGCGTGCCGTTGATGGTCAGCGTGTTGCCCGGCGATCCGGAGCCGTTGGTCAGATCCAGCGTACCGGCGTTATTCACCACCAGCGAATCACTGGTGCCGCCTCTCAACACGGGATCCACAAGGTTTCCGGCATAGAGCGTGGACTCGCGATCGATATTCAGGGTGCTGTGCGCCAGCTGCAGATTGTCGGTCAACGTCCAGTCGGTATGGTAGAAATTGATGGTGCTCCAGCCCGCGCCCAGGTTGACGCCCCGGCCTGCGTCGTCGCTGGCGAAGGAGCCGCCACGGGCCGCGATCTCGCTCAGGCTGAGCGTGCTGCCTTCGCCGCCCGCCGTGGTGATATGACTAACGTTAGCCAGGCTGACGTTCTGCACAAAGGCCTGGTTATCGATGCCGCTGCCCATCGTCAGGCTGCCGTTGAGGGTGCCGCCGGTCAGCGTCAGCGTATCGGTGCCGTTCCCCGTGTTCACATCGCCCTGCACCGCTCCACCGATCAGGGCGATCCGATCGTCCGTCGCGCCGCCCGCCACGATAACCGTATCGGCATATTGCGCGCCAATCGTGCCTTCGTTAACAAATACCGTGCTGCCGCCGCGCAGATCGATAACGGGCGCCACCGTACTCCACGAGAAGATGTCGCCCCGGTTTACCACTTCGCTGGCAGTCTGGCTGACAATTGCCGAACCGCCGCTTTCAGTGGTGATATAGATGTTTCCCTCTGAGATGACTTTCCCCGTGGTATTGGCGCGGATCCCTGTTCCGCCGCTGCCGACAAGGATCACCATGCTGCGTGGCACCAGCATGTCGGCCTGCGTGGTCGAGCCATCGGCATTAGCAAAGGTGTAGCCCGTTGCGCCGTCGGAAGGTTCGATACCAACGGAAAGCAGTGAATCGAAAGTGGTGGCGGAACGAATGCCGCTGCCGCTGCCCCGGGCATAGATATAGGTGTTGGCCAGGGAAATATTGGGGGTTTCCGCCAGGTTATTGATGGCGCTGCCGCTGCCGTTTACCGTCAGCGTAGCGCCGTCAATCGACAGCCCGGCGGCGCCTTCTTCCAGCAGAACGGCGTCGGCGCTGTCGTTGCCCGTAATGCTGTTACGGAAGATGCCGTCGCCATACAGCGCAAAATTACCGTTATGGCCCACGCGTACCGCTGCCGTACCGCCTGACTCCAGCTGGGCGCTTTCGGGAAAAAATTGCGCGGTGCCTTCGCTCACATCAAACGCGATACCGGTAGCAGCGACCAGACCGCCCTGCATCAAAAAAGAGCCGCCGTTTTGTATCCGTACGCCGGTGCTGTTGTCGCCGGTTAATTTAACCAACGAAGCGTCTCCCAGCGTTATCCTCGCGCCGTTGGTTATCTGATAAGCGGTTGCGTTAGCGCCACCGCCAGAAACGCTGCCGCTATCGTAAACCGATGTACCTGCGCCGTCAGCGCGGATGCCGACGGCGCCTTCTCCCCCCAGAGTGATTGGGCCAGTGAGGTAGGCATAAGCGTTGCCGCCCGCCTCGCTTCTTAACCACACCGCCGTATTGTGGGTGTCGCCTGACGGCCCGGTGCTGCCGTTAACGTTGACGATCCCGTCCGAGTAAACGCTGGCAAAGCTGCCGCTGCTGGCGATCGCTTTGATCCCGGTGCCGTTATCGCCATTCAGATTGATCGTCCCGGCGTTGCCGACCAGCCCGCCGCTGCCGGAGTCGATCGCCAGCAGCGCGATATTCTCCTCCGGGCGAAAATCCGCCTGACCGTTAACGTCAATCACGCCGTTATTTTGAAGGCGGGCGTTCGGGCCATTCACCACCTTCATGGCGGTGCTGTTCTGAGTTTGTGCACCCAGTACGATATGCCCGTCATTTACGGCGCTGCCATCACCAATCATATTAATGCCGACGGCGCCGGACAGCCGGGTATCGAAGGCTTCATCCGTCAGAGCATTTTGCGGCGATCGCCCCAGCCAGAGCGTGCCGTCCACAGCATTGGTGAAGCTCGCCTGCGGGCCGTTAACGAACACGCCGCTGGCGCCGTCCGCCGCGCCTGTATTAATGTTGCCGTTATTGATCGCGCTGCCGCTAAAAATCCCCAGGCCAGTGCCGCTGCCTGCGATGTTGATGACGCCGTTATTGGTGAAACGGCTGCCGTCCTGTAGCCGTACCGCATTGCGGCTTTGGCCGACCGTGCTGCTGTCCACGCCGCTGCCATCGGCATTATTGAAGAAGCCGGCATTAATAACGCCGTTATTAACGCCGGTACTGCCGCTAAGCAGCTCCAGCGCGTTGCCATCGGTGATGCCGTTACCGGTACTGGCGACCTTACCGTTGATAATCGCCGTGCCGCCGTTTGCAGCCAGCACCGCGCTGCTGGCGTTCGCCACCTCCAGCGTTTTATTAACCGTAACCCTGGCCTGCGCGCCGTCTGCGCTGAGCACCACCAGTTCGCCAATCGGCTGCGCCGCTTCGTCATCCGCATCCTGCGCCACTATGCCGTAAACGATTTGCCCGCTGGTGAGAGTTACGGCTTTATCCAGCTCGTCACGGTAGCTTTCGGGATTGAGCTGGCCCGTTTCCAGCTGCCCGATAAGCCAGTTGTTATAGTTTTTAAAATCATCAAAGTTGGTCACGTTGAATCGCGTGATGACGTTATTTCTGGTGGCGACGCTGAACTCGCCTTTGTAATCAGCCACGCTGTCTACAGGAAGGGTGAGGTAAGGCCCGCCAGAAGGTGGAAGCGCAGCGGTAAAGGTCAGGCGGTTATCGCCATTCCAGTTCATGTTGCCGCTGCCGGTGGCGGCAAAAAGCCGACTCTGTTTGGCCGCCATGCGCCAGCCGTTGGTTTCTGACGTCGTTGCCGCACCGGACTGGCCGATTGCCACGTTAATGGTGCCTTTACTGACCTGCGCCACGCGGGCGTTAATATATTGCCCGCCTTTGACGTCAACATAGTTTGGCAGCGGCGTATCCAGCCCGAGCGGCGGTATTTCGACCATGCTGGCGGAATTAAAAACGTCAAAGGGACGATAGCCGCCGTTCTCCCAGTCCGGGACATAAATGGTGTAACCGCCTGTACCGGGATCCAGGCCCGGCCTTTCTGCCAGCGACAGGTCAGGGTTATTCACACGGCCCTGTAGCTCTCTCAGCGTAAAGCTTTGCTCGCCGCTCAGCCCCGGCGAAAACTGCTGGTTGCCGCTAAGCGTTTGCGTGGAGCCGTTGCAGACGCAAAAAGTGCCGACTTTATTATCATTAACATAGGGTGAAAAGGGTTTCAGCGTCGCCGCCTGGCTGTAAAAAGCAGGCGCTATCGCGCCCTGTGCCGCAATAAGGCTTAACAAAAGGGGATGTAATTTAAACAAGGATATTTCCTCCAGAGCTGAAGAAAAAAGTAAAAAACATCTCGCCGTAAAAATGCGATTGCAGACGGCAGGCGGCGTGACGAATAATTAAAAATTGTTAATAACAATCACATCACTACTGAAAAGAAAGATCCATATAAAGTTATGGCGGCAAACGACATCCCCGAAAAAATAAGAATAGTGCCGTAAATAATCATATTAATTACCGGCCCTTTATTAAACTCTACAGGCCTGATTGCTAAAAGGAATCGCCGCCTTTTCAGGCTTAACGTAAAATATAATTATAGTCTTGCCAAATAGATGCAGCTCGCGATAAGAGAAAAAATGAGAAGATAAAATTTAACGGTCAACGCCATAAATATTTACTATTAAAAATCAGTATGAAACGTTATTCAGCGGCGACTTAAATAATCTCATTTATGATTACGCAACCGCATAACCGCTGCGTTTGCGCCTTGCAAAAAACAAAAAAAATGGCCCGAAGGCCATTTTCATTTTTGCTGTTCTTCCGCGCCGGAGCGATCAGGAAGCGGATGCCAGACGCGCCTCGTAGGCCACTGCCTGTTTGGCATCGAACTGGTTTTCCCACTTGGCGATCACCAGCACTGCCAGCGCGTTGCCGACCACGTTCAGCGCGGTACGCGCCATGTCCATGATACGGTCAACGCCGGCGATAAACGCCAGGCCTTCCAGCGGAATGCCTACGCTGCCCAGCGTAGCCAGCAGCACCACAAAGGAAACGCCAGGCACGCCCGCGATCCCCTTTGAGGTCACCATCAGCGTCAGCACCAGCACGATCTCCTGACCGATAGAGAGGTCAATGCCGTACAGCTGCGCGATAAAGATCGCCGCGATGCTCTGATAGAGCGTGGAGCCGTCCAGGTTAAACGAATAGCCGGTCGGCACCACAAAGCTGGTGATGGACTTAGGCGCGCCGTAAGCCTCCATTTTCTCCATGATCTTCGGCAGCACCGTTTCGGAGCTGGAGGTGGAGTAAGAGAGGATCAGCTCATCCTTCAGGATGCGCATCAGCGTGGTAATGCGCAGCTTACAGATGCGCGCGACCGTTCCCAGCACCACAAAGGCAAAGAACAGAATGGCGACGTACACCAGGATCACCAGCTTAGCCAGCGGCCACAGCGAGGCGAAACCAAAGTTGGCGATAGTCACCGAGATCAGGGCAAACACGCCAATCGGCGCGTAACGCATAATCATATTGGTGACTTTAAACATGGTTTCCGAGGTGGAACGAAACACCTTCACCAACGGCTCGCGATGTTCCGCAGGCAGCGATGACAGCCCCAGACCAAACAGCACCGAGAAGAAGATGATCGGCAGCATCTCGCCTTTCGCGATCGCCGCGAAAATATTCTGCGGGATCAGCGACAGGATAGTGGTCACCAGGCTGTGCGGGCCGCCCTGAACCTGCGCCGTCGTGGCTTCATACTTAGAGATGTCCACCGTTGCCAGCGTCGACATATCAATGCCGTAGCCAGGTTGAAACACATTCGCCAGGGTAATCCCTACCACAATGGCAATGGTGGTTATCACTTCAAAATAGAGGATGGTTTTGACGCCGATCCGCCCCAGTTTTTTCGCATCGCCCACGCCGGCGATACCGACGATCAGCGTGGAAATCACGATGGGAACCACAATCATCTTGATCAGATGGATAAAGATATCCCCGGCAGGACTAAGAATGTTAGCGATTAACCATTCACGATCCTCCGGTTGATTATGCAGTATCGCGCCAACGACGATCCCCAGTACCAACGCCGTCAATATTTGCCAGGCAAGGCTGAATTTTGCAGCTTTCATAATAGTTTTTTCCTTAACAAAACCCGCTCTCCGCGTCTTTAATGCGGAGCGATCACTCTCAAGGGAAGCAGGCCGATGTCGGCGAATGCGCGGATAATGGATGGTTGATACCTGATTTACAGGCGCGTAATCAGTACCATTTTCACGGGTATAAATGCAACCCTAAGTGATATACGGCTAAACTATCATCGCCGAACAGGATAAAGCTCTGGAATCGACGTGTACGACTAACTCTTTGTTATAATTAGCAATATATCTCCATACTTGCGCATAGCTATGCAGTTGCTCGCCAGACGCCTGGCGAACAGCCAGGTTTAGTTGTGCGCCTTTTGTACAGCCCGTTTGCGTTATGCGGCGAATGAGTGGGCGACGGTTGCAGAAAGTTCCACCGTATTACGGCAACTTTTTGACCATTTTCATCACCTGACGTTATGGCGTGATCCATGGCGCAAAAAGCAAACAAAGCCCGGCGGCTCGCTCCATCCAACCTTTGATTGACATATTATTAACATCTTCAAGGAGAGTAGCCATGAGCCAACAACACCGACATCCCGTTCCCGCGAATATCGCGGAAAATACGCTGATCACTGCCCAGCAGTATCAGTCGATGTACCAGCAGTCCGTACAGGATCCCGAGGCGTTCTGGGGCGAACAGGGTAAAATCCTCGACTGGATAAAACCGTACACCCGCGTGAAGAACACCTCATTTGCGCCGGGCAATATTAATATCCGCTGGTTTGAAGACGGCACGCTCAATCTGGCAGCCAACTGTCTGGATCGCCACCTGCACAGCCGGGGCGACCATCCGGCGATTATCTGGGAAGGCGACGACGCCAGCGAAAGCAAGACGCTGACCTTTCGCGAGCTGCATCGCGAAGTCTGCCGCTTCGCCAACTCGCTGAAAGAGCTGGGCATAGGTAAAGGCGACGTGGTGGCGATCTATATGCCAATGGTGCCGGAAGCCGCCGTCGCCATGCTGGCCTGCGCGCGTATCGGCGCGGTGCACTCGGTGATTTTTGGCGGTTTCTCGCCGGAAGCCGTGGCCGGACGTATCGTCGACTCCGCCGCGAAGCTGGTGGTGACTGCCGATGAGGGCATTCGCGCCGGGCGCGCCATCCCGCTGAAGAAAAACGTCGACGAGGCGCTGGCTAATCCCAGTGTCACCACGGTAAGCAACGTGGTGGTTTTCCGCCGCACCGGCGCGGATATCGACTGGCACAGCCGCGATCTGTGGTGGCACGAGCTGGTGAACAAGGCCAGCGCGCACCACCAGCCGGAAGAGATGGGCGCGGAAGATCCGCTGTTTATCCTTTACACCTCCGGTTCCACCGGCAAGCCGAAGGGCGTGCTGCATACTACCGGCGGCTATCTGGTTTACGCGGCGACCACCTTCAAATACGTTTTTGATTATCATGCCGACGATATCTACTGGTGCACCGCCGACGTCGGCTGGATCACCGGCCACAGCTATCTGCTTTACGGCCCGCTGGCGCTGGGCGCGACCACGCTGATGTTTGAAGGCGTGCCGAACTGGCCGAAGCCGAGCCGGATGGCGGAAGTGGTGGATAAACATAAAGTCACGCTGCTCTATACCGCGCCTACGGCAATTCGCGCGCTGATGGCGGAGGGCGACAAGGCCATTAGCGGCACCGATCGCTCCACGCTGCGTATTCTGGGTTCCGTCGGCGAACCGATTAACCCGGAAGCCTGGGAGTGGTATTACCAGAAAATTGGCAATAGCCGCTGCCCGATTGTCGATACCTGGTGGCAGACGGAAACGGGCGGCTTTATGATCGCGCCGCTGCCTGGCGCGACGGAGCTGAAGGCCGGTTCGGCCACCAAACCCTTTTTCGGCGTGCAGCCCGCGCTGGTCGATAACGAAGGCAACGCGCTGGAAGGTGCCTGCGAGGGCAACCTGGTGATCGTTGACGCCTGGCCAGGCCTGGCACGCACGCTGTTCGGCGATCACGAGCGCTTTGAACAGACCTACTTCTCTACCTTTAAAAACATGTACTTCAGCGGCGACGGCGCGCGGCGCGACGAGGACGGCTATTACTGGATCACCGGCCGCGTGGATGACGTCCTGAACGTTTCCGGCCATCGGCTGGGCACGGCGGAGATAGAATCTGCACTGGTGTCCCATCCTAAAATCGCCGAGGCGGCCGTGGTCGGCATTCCTCACGCCATTAAAGGCCAGGCCATCTACGCCTATATCACGCTGAACAGCGGCGAAGAGCCGACGCCCGAGCTTTACAGCGAGGTGCGCAGCTGGGTGCGTAAAGAGATCGGCCCTATCGCCACGCCGGACGTGCTGCACTGGACGGACTCCCTGCCGAAAACCCGCTCCGGGAAAATTATGCGCCGTATTTTGCGCAAAATTGCCGCTGGCGATACCACCAATTTAGGCGATACCTCGACGCTGGCCGATCCGGGCGTGGTGGAAAAACTGCTGGAGGAGAAACAGGGTATTGCCATGCCCTGAAAATAAGCAAAAGGCAGTATAGCTTTATCGGGCAGCGTAATGATTATCACGCTGCCCTTTATTTATCAGCTTCCCGATGATGAGGCATTACCGGCGCGGTCGCTCAGTCAAGCCGGATCTCATAACAGCTCTTGCAATTATCTCTGGAGACTCTGTGATGAACGATAGATATCAGCGGATTGAAAAAAGCGCGCGCTTTAAAGAGCTGGTCAGAAAACGCCAGGCCTTCGCCACGCTGCTCTCGGTAATAATGCTTATTCTCTACGTCGGCTTTATTTTATTAATCGCCTTTGCGCCAGGCTGGCTGGGTACGCCGCTTGACGCTAATACCAATGTTACCCGTGGTATTCCGATTGGCATTGGGCTGATCGTTATTTCTTTTCTTTTAACCGGTATTTATGTCTGGCGAGCCAATGGCGAATTCGACCGCTTAACCAAAGCGCTGCTGGATGAGGTGAAAGGATGAAACTTTTCCTTTATTTCGCCCTGCTGCTGCCTGTTTCCTCCCGCGCCGCCGATGCGATTAGCGGCGCGGTTGAAAAACAGCCCACCAACGTTGAAGCGATCGTGATGTTCCTGATCTTCGTGGCCGCCACGCTGGGTATCACCTGGTGGGCCTCCAAACGCACCCGTTCGCGCAGCGATTATTATACCGCAGGCGGCAATATCACTGGTTTTCAGAACGGCCTGGCGATGGCGGGCGACTTTATGTCCGCCGCCTCATTCCTGGGGATCTCCGCGCTGGTTTATACCTCCGGCTACGACGGCCTGATCTATTCGCTGGGTTTTCTGGTCGGCTGGCCGATTATCCTGTTTCTGATCGCCGAACGGCTGCGCAACCTGGGACGCTATACCTTTGCCGACGTTGCCTCCTATCGTCTGAAACAGCTGCCTATTCGCACGCTTTCCGCCTGCGGCTCGCTGGTGGTGGTGGCGCTCTATCTGATTGCGCAGATGGTCGGCGCGGGTAAGCTTATCCAGCTGCTGTTTGGCCTGGACTATCACGTCGCCGTGGTGCTGGTGGGGATCCTGATGGTGCTGTACGTCCTGTTCGGCGGCATGCTGGCGACCACCTGGGTGCAGATTATCAAGGCGGTGCTGCTGCTGTTCGGCGCCAGCTTTATGGCAATCATGGTGATGAAAACCGTGGGCTTCAGCTTTAATAATCTCTTTACCCAAGCGATGGCGGTGCATCCTAAAGGCGTGGCGATCATGCGTCCCGGCGGGCTGGTGCACGACCCGATTTCCGCGCTGTCGCTCGGGCTGGGGCTGATGTTTGGTACGGCCGGCCTGCCGCATATCCTGATGCGCTTCTTTACCGTCAGCGATGCCCGCGAGGCGCGTAAAAGCGTGTTCTACGCCACCGGTTTTATGGGCTACTTCTACTTCCTGACCTTTATTATCGGCTTCGGCGCTATTCTGCTGGTCGGCGCTAATCCGGCATTTAAGGATGCCACCGGCTTGTTGATTGGCGGAAACAATATGGCGGCGGTGCATCTGGCCGATGCCGTTGGCGGCAGCCTGTTCCTGGGCTTTATTTCCGCAGTGGCCTTCGCCACGATTCTGGCGGTGGTTGCCGGGCTGACGCTGGCGGGCGCGTCGGCGGTATCGCACGACCTTTACGCCAGCGTGGTGAAAAAGGGCCAGGCCACCGAGAAGCAGGAGCTGCGCGTCTCGAAAATCACCGTGCTGGTGCTGGGGGTGGTCGCTATCGCGCTGGGTATTTTGTTTGAGAAACAGAATATCGCCTTTATGGTCGGGCTGGCCTTCTCGATTGCGGCAAGCTGTAACTTCCCGATTATTCTGCTGTCGATGTACTGGTCGAAACTGACCACAAGAGGTGCGATGGCAGGCGGCTGGCTGGGGCTACTGACGGCGGTCGTGTTGATGATTTTAGGCCCAACGGTGTGGGTGCAGGTGCTGGGTCACGCGAAGCCGGTCTTCCCCTACGAGTATCCGGCGCTGTTTTCTATGCTGGTCGCCTTTATCGGCACCTGGCTGTTTTCCGTGACCGACCACTCGCAGGAAGGCCAGCAGGAGCGGCAACGTTTCCAGGCGCAGTTTGTGCGTTCGCAAACCGGCGTGGGCATTGAAAGCGGGAAAAGTCACTAAGTAGCGATCTGCAAGGCGGCTGGCCGCCTTGCAGCGCAGCAACGCGCCGCACTCAGTAGTAGTTCAGCACCACCACCACGCTATCCTCTATACGCTGTGCCACTTTCGGCGTTCCGGTTGTTTGCATATACAGCGCCTCGGTTACGCCGCTGGTAAAAACCTTTAGTCCCTCAAGTTTTTTACCGCTTTCATCCAGGATCTGCTGCTCGAGCACGTTCCCCGCCGATGCCTGCTGCGTAATCTCCACCGTAGTCGACGGCACCGTTTTGCATATTAACGTGAGGTCCCCTACCTTGTGGTTACGGTTAATGGGCTCGCCGACGATAACCGTCCCCAGATCGTTGGGGTAACTCACCAGCTCTGCATGGCAGTCATCGATCGGCGTGATCGGTATGCCGCCGCTGCAGCGTGCGTCTTTGCCCAGGCCATCCCATCCTGACCAGCAGGCGCTGTAATCGCCTTCCTGTACCGGTACGCTTACCGTTTGCGTTAAGCGGTATTGCGCGACTTTTATCCGACTTGCTGGTTCGTCGGTGGCGTTCTGGCATTGTTGTACGGTTGGCGCGCCGCCGGGCGCATCGCTCATCCCGATAAACGTGGCGGCCACTTCAGGATCGCGGACGGTAAGGCCATAGATATGGAACACAAGGTCACGATCGTTGCCTCTGCTGGAGCAGAGCCAGACATCGGTGCCGGCCTCCACCGTAATCATATTGTTTCTGACCGTCAGGCCGGTCGTGACGCCCGGCACGGAATTGTAGTACCACGCCAGCGCCGACGTTGAAAAACAGATCAGGCTCAGTGCGAACATAATCCTTTTCATTTTATCTCCTTGTTATGAGCCAGCCAGCACCCCGTACGGCGGCGGGCTTCGTCGGTTCAGGGGTATTCGATGATGTAATTCAGGCTGGCGGTAAATTCTCCCGCCGTCGGCGGCGTCGCGCCGTCCGCCCGTAGATAGGCCTGCATCGGGATAACGATATCAGCAGCATTCAAAGACAGCGTCAGGCCCGGCGAGGCGGCATTGACCGCCAGCGGCGCGCCCCGCACATTTTCGATGCCGATAACGATACCGGTAGCGGTACTGCCTGCATCCGGTTGCAGCATCCCGTTACTGTCCCCATTCCCGCGCAGGAAAACTTCAATTCGGCCTGGCGTTGTTGCATCAAACTCGCAGTTTTCCAGATGAACGGCAAACGGGTAACGCGGGCTTTCCTGCGAGTTCTGCAACATGTTCAGCGTGACGGCCGCCAGCGGGAGCGTAATGTATTCATCGCCGGGCCGTATCGTACAGGGGCTGAGATTTTCAACCAGCGTACCGCTGAATTTGGCCTTCACCGCTACCTCTACAGGCGCGGCATAGCCGAGCGCAACGCACAGCATCATCCCCAGGCCTGACCACAGGCAGCGTAATAATCCCCTTTTCATTCGTAGACCGCCTTAATTGTCGCCGTCGCCTCAAAGTATCCGGGCGTTAACGAGGCCGCCGTATTTTTCACCAGCACGGCCATCAGAACGGGGGGATCCGTGCCATCAATAGCAAACGAGGTGTTTACCGGCTGGAGTTTACCGTCGTTCATTATTTTAATGGCCAGGCCGGGCTGGACATACAGCATCCCCTGGCCAAAATCTGCGCCCGTGCCGTCGATTTGCAGCGTTACCGCATTTTTACCCTGCTGCTTGCAGCTAAAGTTATAAGCAATCTCGCTCTGGTAATTAGTGCCGTTGATTTTTGCAATATCTACCTGATCGCCAAAGGAAACCTCAACGTTTTTGCCTTCATTAAGCTGACAGGAGGCAGACTGCACCACGTTGGCCGTCATGGTGAAGGTAAATACCTCCGGCGCTGCCGTCACCCGGCCTGAAAATAGCGTTAATCCTGTTAGCGTGCAGAGCACCGCTTTTGCAAAGGTGGTTGTCCTGTCCATCTGTTTATTCCTGCCGCCGTTTATCACGACTTATCCAACATAAACCTGCCGCAGCCCGAGCAAAACGCGGTTAAGCAAAGAAGCGTTGCGCGGCTGCTCTGGCGAAGCGGCAAAACTTTATGCGCTTAGCCAGCGGGCCTGACCGCCGTGGCCTTACAATGATCCCCGCTACAGGTAAACTGCAACTGCGGACGGGCGCCGTAATCGTTGATATAGGTGAGCAGCGGGCGGCTCCCCAGCGCTTCAGCGCTGACCTCAAGCACGCCTTTACTTTTCGGCGCGATCATCAGCGGCTTGAAATCATTGATGGCGCTATTCCTGGCGGCGTTGCGGCCATCGATCAGCGTCACGAAATAGGGCGTGGGATTGTTTACCTGATAGCGATCGCCGGCGCGAGTCAGCGTCAGCTGCTCCTGAAAGGGCACCGCGTTTCTTTTGGGCACCAGCGCCTGCGGGCGATAAAATAATTTTACCTTTGTCTGCAAGGCAAGCTGGAGCGTATTGGGGCGTTCGGATCGCGGCGGGATCTCACGCAGATTAAAGTAGAACAAGGTTTCACGATCCTGCGGCAGCGCGCCCACGGAAGGCAACGTCTCTATTTTTACCTGGCTTTTGCTGCCCGGCTCAATGCGCTGTACCGGCGGCAGAGCAGTCAGCGGCTGCTGGATTTTTTTACCCTGGCTATCTTCTATCCAGCCCTGCGCCAGATAGGGTAATTGTTTATTATCGTTACTGACGACCAGGCTGACAGACTTTTGGCCGCCCTCAAAAATCACGCGTGTACGATCGAGCGAAACAGCGCCATAGCTTTGTGCAGCCACCAGGACGGAGAGTAAAACGGCGATGCGTGATAAACCTGCTTTATATGATCTCATTTTTTCCCCTTACACCATGTCAACTATCAGCGGCAGCCCTGCGCGGTTTATAACAGGCGGCACGGCAATAAAAGACGCTGAGAAATATCACCGGACAAGCTCTCCGGCAGTTTAAATTCGCACTGCTCTTTGCCGCTCCAGCTTACCCGCATCGTTATGCCTGGCTGGATACCGCTCAGATAGATGCTGCCGTCGTCATTCACAATGCCCACTTCCTGACGCTGGCTGTTTTTTACCGTAGCGCCAAACGGCGGGGCTTCGCCGTTTTCCAGGCGCAGTACCGCCATGGTTTTGCTCCCGGTCACCACTTTAAAGCCACCGTAGCCAATCGCGCCTTCGGTTAAGGTGCGCTGGATAACCGAAGCGCTCGCTTCAGCATTGTCCGGCAACGCATTGATATCGATACTGATGCGGTTACGGTAATAGCTGCTGATATCCGCGATAACGGCTTTGCCAAAGTGGTTACTCAAGGTATCCGCGCCGTAGCTTTTTACCGGAATATCCTTTACCGCGGTGTCGATCAGCATTCTGGTGCCGCCCGGCCTGCTGGTACGATGCAGCGCCGCACCCTGTGCGGTAGCCGTTACGCCGCCCTGCGCCGAAAGGCTTAAAGCTGAATAGCTGTTGCCCTGATAGCTGGCATTAACGTTTATCCGCGCTCTGTCTCCCTGATAGGTGTAATAGCCGCTTGCCAGCGTCTCCTGACCGGCAACCCCGCCGCTGATTTGGTAGTTGTTACGCTCATCCATCGTATTGAAGTAGCTGGCCTGATGACTGTTATTACCCTGATTAAAAGATCCGTTGTAATTCAGCGTGCCGCTGTTGCCCCACGGTAGAGACAGCGACAGGTAAATACCGTCATCATTGCTGCCGTCATATTTATTACGCCAGGCGGTGGCTGACAGACTGACGTTACGCAAGCGCCCGGCGTCAAAATATTTCGTCGCCGTCAGGGTAAAACGGTCATTGTCCGGTTTATCCCACCAGGTCTGATGAGAGTAATTCAGATAAAAGCTTGCCCGCCAGTCGCGCAGCTGCTGGCTGAAGATGGCGGTATACATCTCTTTACCGTTGCCGTAGGCCCTGCCGTATTTATGCGCGTTAAGGTAATCCTGCATACTCATATAGCCCTGCTCTGAATAGCGGTAGCCTGCAAAGGTCATTTCACTGTCGGTTTCGTCGAACCTTTTTGAGTAGCTGACGCGCCACGAGGCCCCTTTCTGCGTATCCGGCAGCGGATCGGGCAAACGCCGGGCAAACGCCTGAGTAAAATCCAGAGAGAGCGCGCCGAAAGCCATCAGATCGCGCCCTGTGCCCAGCGCCAGCGCCTGGTATTCCTCACTGGCTATCGTCCCGCCGTACAGGGACCAGCCGTTACTGACGCCCCATGAGAACTCGCCGTTTACAAACCCCTCGCCTTCCATATGGTGCTGAGTGTTGGAAGGCCTGCCCGCCGCCAGCTTGTAGCGCACCATGCCCGGCCGCGTCAGATAGGGCACGCTGGCCGTATTGATGCTGAAAGTTTGTACTGAGCCATCCTGCTCTTCTACCCGCACATCCAGCTCGCCGCTGATCGTTTCGTTGAGATCCTGAATACGAAACGGCCCGGCGGCGACCCGGGTTTCCTTGATGACCCGCCCTTTCTGGCTGATCACCACTCTGGCGCTGGTTTTCGCTATCCCGCTGATTTCCGGGGAATAACCACGCAGATTAGGCGGCAGCATATTGTCATCAGACCGCAGGCTCAGCCCGGTATAGGTAAAACTGTCGAAGATATCTGAAAAGAGCGCATGTTCGCCCACGCCCAGCCTGGCGTGCCTGTGCGGTAAAGCGCGCCAGGCATAGAAACGCGTCCAGTCCCAGTTAAGGTTATTACTGGCCTGATTGTCATAGCGCCCCTGCCAGTCGGCACGCAGGCGCCAGGGACCAACGTTGGCCCCGGCCGTCCCGTTGCCCGTAAACGTGTTGTCCGTCTTCTTCTCGTGCTCATGCCGGGTCTGGGCACTGGCGTAATAATCGAACAACAAGCCGGGTATCCCCTCATCCCACTGCGCCGGCGGATCCCAGTTGGGCGCGCGGTATTCCAGATAAATTTGTGGGATAGTTAAATAGAGCGTATTGGTGCCTAAATCAGCGCGCTGGCTCATACCCGGCAAACTGTCGGTATTCAGACACTGGCCCTCATGCCACCACGTTAACTGCGGGCGTAGCTCAGGCTTCAGGCCAATAAAATTGACCAGAGCGGCAGTCAGACAGGGCTTACTTTCTTTTTCATTATCTTCTGTCGTAAACCAGTCCACTGACTGCTCGGGGAGCTCATTATCATTAATCTGAAGTTTCAGAGTGTAGTTACCGGGCATGATATATCCCGCCTGAGAAAAACGGCTGAGATCGATGTTCGCTCTGTCTTTCACATCTAAAAGATCGGTATTAAATTCTATTCCACGTGCCTCGACAGACCGCGCGAAACAGCAAAGAATCAGCAGGAAAATGGCATGCCACAGCCATAAAATATCTTTTTTTAATATAATATTCACTGACATCGGCATCCTTACGAGAAGTTAATCCCTGGGTAAGCCTTTCATAACCGATTTAATAATTTTTTGTCGGAGGAATTAAGCATGGAAATAATTCCGCCATTCTGCCGACAAACATGAACCTGTTTTGCCGTTGTTCCCCAGGCAGAAAACACTCCCGGCAGAAACGCCGGGAGAGGACAAGGTCCGTCAAATCGACTTATTGATATGCAAGTGTGAAATCAGCAATACTCTGGAATTCGCCAGGCGTTACGTCTTTACCATCACCTTGCACATAGGCAGAAAAACTCAGCGTATTATAGCCAGTCTGCAAAACCTGCTTAGCGCTCGGACTGCCGAGCTTGAGCACTGCGCCAGTACCATCAGTGATGGCGATACTCGCGCCCTTAACTGTCCCGGTCATGCCCAACAGACCGGTAGCGCTTTCCGGTCCGCTAAACGTGGCCGTTACCGCTGCGGCGGTCGCAACCGTACAGTTTTCCAGTTTAATCTGGAAAGGACGGGGATCGGAGGTTCTACCATCCTTCAGGGTAACAGTCGAGATTTGCCCAAGAGGCACGTCCTGATAAACAGAGTCAGGATTAATTGAGCAAGGAGACTCAATGACGGAGCCCGAAAAAGTCACTGAACCATGTCCCTGGTCGGCATAAGCTACAGAAGTCATGCCGAAAATGGCGATAGCTGACAGTACGATTTTATTCAGTTGCATAAAGTACATTCCTTTGATTATAAACCTTTCCGTTTATCGGATGATAAATGTTTATTTATAACATCATTTTCTTTGCTGAAAAAAAGCCAACCTGTAAAAACAGATAAGTTAATAATGCATTAACGGCGCTTCAGTTTATTAATGGCCATTTACATTGTCAGGTAAATACAATCCTTAATAAATACCTGTTCAGGGCGGCAGGATTATTCTTACAGAAGACATTTCCAGATGAAAGGTCTTTTTTCTTAAAAAATGACAGAAAAAAATGAAAGTTTAGACAGGAAGGTGTTACTGGCGATAAATGCTAAAAAATCGTCAAACAGAGATGCTCTTTAGAATAAAAAACCAAATAAAACCCATTTTGCACGCCGTCACTCTATAAATGACAAATGTAAAAAAAGAAGAAACAAACGGGGCGGTTTAAATATATAGCATTTATCTTTGCCGGAGTATTAAAAATATCAGGCAAGCTCCTTAATATAAGCTGCTATATTTTAATATATATCACCTGTTTGAACATTAGCGGCAACAACTTTATAAACCTTGTTAAAAGTTCAGCATAATAAGCCTGTTCCCGGCCTGTATCAGGGCATCAGCCGTACCGGGAGCAGGCAGGTCCGGCCAGAAGCCGGACACATTCAGCGGCGGGCCACCCTTTACAGGTTGCCGCCTTTGGCATCAGAAATGCAGGGATGCACCTACGTATGCGCCGTCAGCAATGACGTTGTCTTTACGACCGTCTTTGCCGTTCATCGCCAGGTACTGATAGCCCACGCGCACGTCAACCAGGGAGATTGGCTTAAAGCTCACGCCAGCGGAAGCTTCCTGGTAGTCATCAATGTGGCTGGAGAAAGAATCCGGCGAGTAGTAATACTGGCCAAATACGTTGAACATATTGGTGACTGGAACGCTTGCGCCAATGCCGACCGCAACGGCATAGCCGTCTTTGCTATCGGTTGGGTTAGTGGAAATCGCTTTCACGCCAGGCGTGATAAAGATATCGCCCAGACCCACATTGTAACCCAGACCCAGGCTGCCCATGCTGCCGTCGTGATCGCTGCGCAACCAGTTACCGGTCAGCGCCAGACCAGGCGAGTCAGCGCCCATGCCCGCGTGTACATTAGTATAATCACGACCTACGTCGACACCGCCTTCAATCGCCTGCGCTGATCCGGCCAGCGCCAGCAGCGCCAGAGCGCCTGCGGTAGTTGCCACTGCTTTCATTTTATTCTCCTGATGAATTTACTTACGCCGTTTCCCGACGGCAGCGGAGGATAGATCATCAACAGAGGAAATAAAATGAGAATGCGACGAATCTTAGGGCTTGTTTAGTAAATGTTGCTGTTAGGGGGCGAACATACAGGCTTTAAACCAGCGTCCACATCAGGCGGCCAATCAGCGGCGCGATAACCACTGTCACCACGCCTGACAGCATCATCACCAGGCTGGCGACCACGCCCTCTTCCTGACCAATTTCATAGGCGCGAGCGGTGCCTGCGCCGTGTGAGGCCGCGCCAAACCCGGCGCCTTTCGCCAATCCCTGCTTGACGGCAAGCCGAATAAAAAGCAGATCGCCGACGGCCATGCCGAATACGCCGGTGATCACCACAAACAGCGCCACCAGATCGGGTTGCCCGCCCAGCTGCTTCGCCGCCGCCAGCGCAAAGGGCGTAGTGACAGAGCGCACCGCCAGACTACGCTGGATTGCCTCCGGCAGCGTCAGCAGCCTTGCCAGCCATACCGAGCTGCAAACGGCGACCAGCGTGGCGGTCAGTACGCCCGCGCTAAGCGACAGCCAGTGGCGGCGGATAATCGCCATATTTTCATAAACGGGCACGGCGAAGGCCAGCGTAGCCGGGCCAAGCAGCCACAGCAGCCAGCGGTTTTCGTCGATATAGTTCTGCCAGGAGATATGGGTCAGCAGCAGCAGCGCCACCAGCACCATTGGCGTCATCACCAGCGGCATCAGCAGCAGCCTGTGCCAGCGGCGGTAGAGACGTTTATTGAGAAAATAGACCAGCAGCGTCGCCAGCAGACAGAGCAGGCTGATAAAAAAGTTATTCACCCTGACGCTCCTTTTTTCGTGCCGCCAGGCGCATTTCAAAACGATAGACGCGATCCACCACCAGCGCGGTAGCGGAAAGCACCAGCAGCGTACTGATCATAATCACCAACATAATCCGCCAGCCGTCCACGCGCAGCAGCTGCGAATAGTTAACCACCGCCACCACGGCAGGAATAAAAAACAGCAGCATTTCCGCCAGCAGCCAGCGCGATCCGGCTTTCACCCAGTTCAGCGGCAGCACCCGCAGCATAATCAACGCCAGCAGCAGCAACATGCCCACGATATTGGCGGGCAACGGCAGCCGCAGCCAGTCAACCAGCCGCTGCGCGGTCAGAAAAAAAGCGATATACAGCACCACCTGTAACGGAACCTGAATACGTTGCTGCCACGTGCTTTGCGGGCGTATCGCCAGCTTCATGATGGGTCTCTCTCTGAATAATGCGTAAAGAGAGTATAAAGCCGTACCAAAGGGTGAAAAAAATGACTTAATATTATCTGAACTATGCCTTACAGGAATGTTTATGGACGTCAGAGCCCTGCGTTATTTTGTGGAAGTGGTGCGCCAGCAAAGCTTTACTCGCGCGGCGGAGCAGCTGTACGTCACGCAGCCGACCATCAGTAAAATGCTGCGCCAGCTGGAGGATGAACTGGGCTGTACGCTGCTGATCCGTGAAGGACGCAAGCTGCATCTGACCGATACCGGACAGGCTGTTTATCAGCGCGGGCTGACTATCCTTCAGGAATTTAAGCAGCTGGAAGCGGAAATCAGCGATATCAACGACCTGAAAACGGGCGAGCTGCGGTTAGGCATTCCGCCAATGGTGGGGATGCAGATTGCCGGTTCGATCTCCGCTTTCCGCCAGCGTTATCCCGGCGTCGAGCTGAAAATTTCCGAATTCGGCGGCCTGACCGTGCAGCAGGCAGTGCTTTCCGGCACGCTGGATATTGCGATGACCGCGCTGCCGGTAGCGGAAGATCTGCCGCTGAACGCGCTGCCGCTGATGAGCCACCCGCTCTGCGTGCTGGTGCCGAAAACCCGCGAATGGCTGCGCCGTACCCATATTCCGCTGGCCGAGCTGGCCGGGCATCCTATCCTGATTTATAACGAAGAGTTTTCGCTGAACCGCCAGCTGATGCGTGCCTTCCAGGCCAGCGGCTTTACGCCGCAGATCGCGGTACGCAGCGGCCAGTGGGATTTTCTCGCGGCGATGGTGCAGGCCGGCATGGGCGTGGCAATCCTGCCGGAACCGATCTGCCAGCGGCTGGATAAAAGCCATCTGCTGTGGCTGCCGCTGGAGTCGGAGCTGGTCTGGCAGCTGGGCCTGATCTGGCGGGAAGGCAGCTACCTCTCAAAGAGCGCGCAGGCCTGGATTGCCTGCTGTCGCCAGTTCTGGCCGGGTCAGACGCCAACGCTGTCGGTATAAAAAACGGGGGCGCTGGCAGCGGCCCCGGAGACGCTAAACAGGCGCATTTTTACCTGTCTTTTAACCTTATTCGTTCTGCCTCTTACGGATATTGCTATTCAGCTTGTCTGCTGCCTCTGCGTTCTGGAAAAGAATGCCGAAGAAGATATAGATCGGCACGGATGAAAGCGTATGACTTCATCAGCAATAATTAGCAGAACTGTTACGTCAGAGACTGGCCTGATATTTACCAGACCCAACCCTGAGCCTTAAAGCGCGTTTTCCTGCCGTTTACAAAACAAAAGCAAAAGAAAATAGTATTAGCCTGGCGGAACCTCTCATTTCATCAGAACAGCAGCAAGCAGAATAAACCACCGGTTACCCCCCTTATCATAATATTTCCTTTTCCTCCAAAATATAATTACCGTTATATGAAGAATTTATCTTTCGCTGTACGGTTGAATAACATCAGATGACAGAGGCGATTTTCTTAACGCAGCATGACGAACATAAATTAAGCTGATAAACTAACAGAAAACCGGGCAATAGCGCTCGTTGACCAGCAAAAGGAATATTGCATGTCACCTTCTCTACAGGCTTTACGCCTGCCCTTCGATGTTTTTCAGACGCAGAAACGCATGGATGATTACGGTGCCGATGATATGCAGTGCGGCGATTTAAGCGAGCTGCAGCTGAAGAACTTCTATCGGCTGGAGAAAGTATCCGGTCAGTACGATCCCTGGCGGGCAGAGAGAACGGATTTCCCCATCAGTAACTACGGGATTATACGCCATAAAATGCGTCGTCAGGACGTGGCGGGCAGGCTCTTTGATGAGTTCCGACGCGATGCGACGCCTTTCTCTTTCATGGGGCACCGCAGCTTATTTCTGGCTATGGTTAACCATTTTCAATATGGTGGAGGCAACGCCTTTTCCAGTAATGAACTGAATAGCGCCTACCGGCGGCTGATTATGGGCGAGCGCTTCAAGCAAAACAGCTCTGTCAGCCGAATCAGAAATTTTATTTCCCGAACGCTAATAACTAATAAGGGAACGTTCCCCGATGACTTAAAGCACGATCTTACCGTTGAAATTGCTAACAGCTTCTTACCCCATTTCGATCGCTGGCAGGATAAGATTAATGGCCTGGGCATGTCTGTTCATGGTATCTATGCTACGCAGATCATCCTGAAATCCTTAGAAACGAACGGCTATGATTACAGGGCTGTGCTGCAATATAAAGGACAGGACCATTTTGGTCTGGACGAACGAGACATTTTAGATCCTCGTTTTCATTCGCTAAATATATTTCGCATCTGGTTTATATTACAACGTTGGCAAAACTTCGCGTACAGACCCTTTTTTACCAATATGGAAGCGGTTGTCACTCTAACGGGAAATTAGCCATGAAGCCGATTAAGAATATTTTCCCAGCTTTTGTTATCGTTGCCTGGCTGTATGCCATTTTTATGCTGTCGCAGCCGGTGGAGATTATTGCAGTTCATCAGGATGATCTTCTGGTAAGAAACTTTCCTCTTACCGATAAAGGTAAAATTAGCTGGTGGAAAAAAAATTCGGCTATGTTGAAAGCAAAATATGCGCTTGATGCTGGAAATTCTACCATCAATATTTGGGATTTTGGCGAGGGTTATCAGACCGAAACGCCGGATAAAACCACCTTCTTTCCCAGTCATGATACCGACTATTTGCTTTGTTTTGACGATATGAACGTACCGGAACGCTGTATCAGAAAAGAAAATTTCCTCATGTATCTACATCAAGCGGCGGATGGCTCAACATGGTATACAGTTGAGGGCGGCGTATATTACCAGAAAGAAAATGGCCCTTTAGTAAAGCATGAAGACTAAACGCGTTACAGCAGCAGTAGCCATAAAAAAGACCGCGAGCCGGGCGGCTCGCGGTCTTCCCGCTACTCTTCTTTCTCGATCAGCAGCGTTTCCAGCAGGTCGAGATCGTGCAGCATCTTCTGCATGGTTTCGTTGCTGATTTTCTGCGTGGCGCGCAGGTGATACAGCTCGCCGCGCTCGGCGCGCAGCGCGGTCAGACGGAAGCGGCGCTCCAGATTTTCCGCATACAGCGCCCGCTCCAGATCGTCCTTACCGTCCACGCGACGGCGCATATTGCCAATCACTCGCGATGCGATTTCTTTGACCAGGTCAGCGTCGATATTCTCTTCGGTATCGGCCGCCAGCCGCTCTTCCATCTTGTGCAGGCTGTCGATAGCCGTTTCCGCCATCGCCGCGCGCGCCATCTGGATCTCATGGCGGTGCGCCGTCTTATCCCTGCCTGCCACGCCGCGCAGCAGCAGCGGCAGCAACACTACGCCGACCAGCAGCGAAAACAGGATCACGCCCATTGCCAGGAAAACCAGCTCGTAGCGCGCCGGGAAAGCGTCACCATTGGTCAGAAACAGCGGAATGGACAGCACGCCGGCCAGGGTGATAGCCCCGCGTACGCCGGCAAAAGAGGCAATCAGCAGCTCACGCAGGCTGTAGCTGCTGAACTCCATTGGACGCTTTTTCAGCAGGCGCTGGCTAATCAGGCGCATCGTCCATAGCCAGGCGAAGCGGACGATCATCAGCGCGGCGTAAATCAGCACCACCGACAGCACCAGCATCCACAGATCGACGTTAGGATCGGCCTCTGCCTGAGTCACGGACAGCTGTAAAATGTCCGGCAGCTGTAAGCCCAGCATCAGGAACACCATGCCGTTAAAGACAAACTCCAGCATCTGCCAGACGCTGTTGGCACGCAGACGCATCGCCAGCGGCGCCTGACGGATAATGCCCGAACGGGTAATGGTCATGCCCGCCGCGACGGCGGCCAGGATCCCCGATACGCCGATATGTTCGGCAATCAGGTAAGAAGCAAAAGGCAGCAGCAGCAGCAGCACCGTCTGCGTAGCCGGATCGTCACCGCTCCAGCGGCTGAACAGACGCAGCGACTTGCCGTACAGCCAGCAGATAACAATACCGGCCACCAGACCGCCGACGGCAACCTTTACGAACTCCAGCGACGCGCCGGAAACCGTGAACACCATGGTGCCCATCGCGACCGCAACGGCAAACTTCAGCGACACCAGGCCCGAAGCGTCGTTCATCAGCGCCTCGCCCTGCAGTATCGACATAATTTTTTTCGGGATGCGCCCTTCTCCGACAATCCCGGAGAGCGCCACGGCGTCGGTTGGCGACAGCACAGCCGCCAGCGCGAAGGCGGGCAGCAGCGGAATACCCGGCACCAGCCAGTAGATCAGATAGCCGATGCCGACCACGGTGATCAGCACCAGCACCAGCGCCAGACCAATAATCTCGCGTCCGTGATGCAAAAACTCGCTGGTTGGCGTCTTCCAGCCGTCAGCAAACAGCAGCGGCGGAATAAACAGGACCAGGAACAGCTCGGGATCGAAGTCGACGTGCAGGCCGAAAGTCGGCCACGCCAGCAGCGCGCCCATCACAATTTGCACCAGCGGCAGGGGGATTTGAAAAGGAATAATGCGTGCGGCTACGCCAGAGAGCGAGACCACCAGCGTGAGGATGAGAATAGTAAAAAAGATTTCCATGTTGTCCTTTCATAGCTTCCAGATAGCGACAAAAATATCAGGCTCGGAACAAATAATGCCCTGTGTAATAGTAAAGCAAAAATGGGATGGCTTGAAAAAGCTGATGTGTGCTATTGCGTGGAAAAAAGCAAAAATTCGGAACGGAGGCCGGAAAAACCGGCCTCGTAAAAAGGGATCAGATAGCCCAGCCGCCGGCGTAAAAAGCGACCAGCGCGATAGCGATAACCACGGTGCCGACGTTGAGCTTGCGCCACTCGCCCGCAAAGATGCGGCCAATGACCAGCGAGCCGAAGCCCAGCATAATACCGGTAACGATATTGCAGGTCAGCACGATGAACACGGCGGCCAGCAGACCGGACATGGCGTCAACAAAATCGCTGAAGTCGATTTTAGAAACGTTGCTCAGCATCAGCAGGCCGACATACATCAGCGCGGGCGCGGTAGCATAGCCCGGCACTAAATAAGCCAGCGGCGACAGGAACAGGATCAGCAGAAACAGCACGCCTACCACGATAGCGGTCAGGCCCGTTTTACCGCCCGCCGCCGTGCCCGCTGCGGATTCGATATACACCGCCGCAGGCGAAGCGCCGATAAGGCCGGAAAAGATGCTGCTGACCGAGTCGGTGGTCAGCGCTTTGCCGCCGTTCAGGATCTGATGATCTTTATCCAGCAGGTTCGCCTGGCCTGCTACCGCGCGGATGGTGCCGGTGGCGTCAAACACGGCGGTCATCACCAGAGCCAGCACGCTTGGCAATACCGCAGGCTTCAGCGCGCCCAGAATATCCAGGCTGAACACCAGCGAGTGGCCCTGCGCATCCGACAGTGAAGGCATGGCAAACAGCCCCTGATATTTTACGGCCGGATCGAAAATCAGTCCGAGCACGGAAATGGCGATAATAGTCAGCAGGATCCCGCCCGGCACGCGCAGCTTTTCCAGACCGAAGATTGCCGCAAGGCCTGCCAGCGTCATCAACACGGGGAAGGAAGCGAAATCGCCCAGCGCGACCGGCAGTGCGCCAGGTACAGGGTTTTTTACGACCAGGCCCACGCCGTTAGCGGCGATCAGCAGTAGAAACAGGCCGATGCCGACGCCGGTGCCGTGCGCCACGCCCATTGGCAGGTTGCGTAAAATCCAGGCACGGATGCCGGTTGCAGAGATCAGCGTAAACAGCACTCCCATCAGGAATACGGCTCCCAGCGCTACGGGCACGCTGATATGCTGGCCCAGCACCAGGCTGAAAGCCGTAAAGGCGGTCAGTGAGATCGCGCAGCCGATCGCCATCGGCAGGTTCGCCCACAGCCCCATAATGACAGAGCCGAAGCCCGCCACCAGGCAGGTAGAGACAAAAACGGCGGCGGGAGGAAAGCCCGCCTTGCCGAGCATGGACGGCACAACAATCACCGAATAGACCATGGCGAGGAAGGTGGTAAGTCCGGCTAAAATCTCCTGGCGGACGGTGCTGCCGCGTGCAGAGATTTTAAACCAGGCGTCTAACGTTCCGCCGGTCTGATGATGAGTCGACATAATGGAAATCCCCTGAACTTTCTTATGAATTATCGATGCCTGATGGCGGGTTGGTACCACGTTTACATCCCTGATAGCGCTATTGCAGATCGCCAAAACTTCGTAAAGAAGCCGCGATCGGAAAAAAGCAAACGTTTAACCCGACAGGCATAATGCCCTTTTTATAAAGGCAAACGATTATCCTGCCTTTAAGGCCGCCTTTTCAACTGCTGATGCCGGGAAGGCGGCAGATTTTCGTCTCTTTTACGTCCGCGCCTGCCTGAGCAGACTTTAGCTGGCTCGCCGACAAGCGCGGTCATAGCACTTTCTTATGGTCGCGGGCGCGATGAAACGTCAGGGGCCGCCGCGCGATGATTCATTCAAGAGTGAGCGCACCGCCTTTTTGCAGCGCCCGCTGCCAGGCCGCACGGCTTTGGACTTTCTTCAGCCAGCCCTGAATGGCAGGGGAATCGCCTGCGCCGCCGCGCGCGCTGAGCGCCTGAAGCGGAAAGCTCATCTGCACGTCGGCAATGCTGAAGCGCGACCCCGCAAACCATTCGTTGCCCGCAAGGTGTTGCTCGATAAATTCGCGATGGGTGGCGAGCTGCTTATCCAGGAACGCCTTCTGCACGCCCTTGCCAAAGGCGCGGCCCACCGGCCGCAGCAGCCACGGCACCGGCGCCTCGCCCATTCGGCTGAAAATCAGCTTCATCACCAACAGCGGCATCAGTGAACCTTCCGCATAGTGCAGCCAGTAACGAGACTCGATACGCTCATCTTCCGTGGTGAGTTTCAGACGATTTTCTGCGTCATAGTGCTCCGCCAGGTATTCCAGGATCGCGCCGGACTCTGCAATCACCCGATTTCCATCGGTGATCACCGGCGATTTGCCGAGAGGATGCACTTTTTTCAGCGAATCGGGCGCCAGCATCGTTTTTTCGCGCTGGTACAGTTTGATTTGATAAGGCGTTTCCAGCTCTTCCAACAGCCAGAGAATACGCTGCGAACGGGAGTTGTTCAGGTGGTGAACGGTGATCATGACCTTTCCTTGTGCGTAAACGAAGTGCTATCAGTATAGACGGCCTTATTTACGTTCAGGCTCCAGCAGGATTGCGCCCGTGCCGCGCTCGCTCAGGCGGTCATCCGGGTTGCGCAGCGGACAGTCCTCCATCGATAAACAGCCGCAGCCGATACAGCCATCCAGATCGTCGCGCAGTCGGGTCAGCGTATCAATGCGGCTGTCCAGCTCCTCGCGCCATTTACGGGTCAGCAGCGCCCACTCTTTAGGCGACAGCCGCTTGCCCGGCGGAAACTGCACCAGGTGCTCGCCGATGGTCGCCAGCGGGATGCCGATCCGCTGGGCGATTTTAATGACTGCCACCCGGCGCAGGACATCGCGATGATAGCGGCGCTGGTTGCCGCCGTTGCGAAAGCTGACGATCAGGCCTTTGCTTTCATAAAAATGCAGCGTCGAGACGGCGACGCCGCAGCGTGCGGCCACGTCGCCGGGCGTCAGTTCGCGCTTGTTTAATACGAGATTTTTTTTCACTTTGCGCTTTACCTCAAGTTAACTTGAGGAATTATACTCCAGCCCTTAAGAAGGCGAACCCCTCTTTTTCGCCATAGCGATCGGCCGCCAGCCCCAGGGAGAAGACCAGTATGCATGATGAGATTATTCACGCGCTTACCGACTGGATTGACAGCAATCTGGACAAAACGCTTTCTATCGATGACGTTGCGGCGCGATCCGGCTATTCGAAATGGCACCTGCAGCGCATGTTCCGCGCCGTGACCAAACAGACGCTGGGCAACTATATTCGTGAGCGTCGCCTGACGCTGGCCGCGAAAGAGCTGCGCCAGACGCAGCGTCCGGTGTTTGATATCGCCATGCAGTATGGCTATGACTCGCAGCAGACTTTCTCGCGCGTTTTTCGCCGCCAGTTTTCCCAGACGCCGACGGCCTGGCGCAACACCATGCGCCGTCAGCAAAAGCGTCCGCTCTATTTTGACTGCTCTGAATTCCCGTCAGCGGTCAGCACCAACGGCTAAACGCTTTCGCACTCCAGCGCCGCCGACGCCTGTCGCCTGCTCCAGAGCGCGGGCGAAAAATACCAGCCGCCGCCCAGCGCTTTGATGTGGTACATCGCCGCATCGGCCTGGGCGATGGTCGCCTCGCCGGTATGATGATTTTTCGCCAGCGCGATGCCGATACTCAGAGACTGGGTAAGGATCGTGCCGTCGTCCAGCCTTATGGGTTCACGCATCGCCTCAATGACGCTTTGCGCAACGCAGCCTGCCTGCTCGCCGCTGTCAATCGCTAACAGCAGTACCGCAAACTCATCCCCGCCTAGCCGCGCCACCAAATCGCCTTTGCGCAAGCGTGCGCGCAGGCGCTGTGCGGTAATGGTCAGAACCCTGTCGCCAGCAGCATGGCCGTAGCGATCGTTTACCTCTTTAAAACGGTCGCCGTCGATAAACAGCACCGCCACCCGCGCGGCGGTCAAAGGATTGTCCAGCTGTTTGTGCAGCTCCTGCTCAAAAGCCGTGCGGTTTGGCAGGCCGGTTAACGCATCGTGCCGCACCTGATGGGCCAGCGTGGCATTCTCGCTTTGCAGATGGCGCTGCCAGTCGGCCAGCTCGTCCAGCAGGCTGTTAAAGTCGCCGCTCAGCTTGTTTAATTCGGCAATAGAAGAAGAAGGCACGCGCAATGAAAAGGCTCGTCGCCTGCGTACTTCATGCGCCACGCAGGCGATGTTTGACAGCGCGCTGACGATGCCTGAATGCATTCGGCGCGACAGATAAAAGGCCAGCAGCGCGGAGAGCAACATGCTGCATCCCAACCATGTCAGCGCCTGATAAAGATAATGCATTACCCGACATCCATCGCCGGTCAGCCAGATGGTGCCAATTTCTTTACCGCCGCGCAGGACGGGGATCTGCACCGGTTTGGGAAATAACCAGCGCGATACCAGCTCGCTGAAGGCGCTCTTGTCGCGATTATCGTTTGCAGCCCAGCTTGCCAGCAAACGGCGATCCGCATCGAGGATCCGAGCCTGACCAAACTGTGTTTTCGCGCCGATAGCCTGGAGGATAGCGCGCGCCGCTGCGCCGTCACCTGTCGCTACCGCCTGCCCGGCGCTGTAGCTGATGGTCGTCGCCAGCAGCTCGGAATTGTTTTCGGCGTAGTTACGCAAAGCCAGCACCGAAAGCAGCGAGAGCGAAATGCCGCTGAACGTTAGCGAGACAAGAATAATAGTTAAATGAATACGCCGTAGCGACTTGCGTAGCGTAGGCAGCGGCTTAGCTGCCGGTTGCGCGGTAATGTTTCCCGCGGGACGGTCATGATCCATGATTCCTCCCACGCCAACCGAACGGATCTCCGCTCATGCAGCGCTTCTGCATTGGGGGCTTGCGTTGGCGACCGCCCGTAGCAGTAACGCTGCCGGGACCAGGCTGCTGCCCCGATCTGAGGTAAAGAGCAAGCTGCACGCGAGGGGAATGTTGTTTGCGGGCAAAAAATGGCTTTTCGACCCTGAACAGCCACAGGCAAACAGGCAGGCTCCGGTTATCTGACGTAAAATTTCTGCTATTGCCATCCTGTGCGCGTTTACCGCTGATAGCTTATGCAGGAAATAAAATGGCAAAAATTAGTTTTCAAAAATCCTACAACTCCTCTTCATCCCATACAACTTTTAACAGGTCAGATTCATCCCAAAGGAGCCAACTATTGCCAGATAATTTGGCATAATTCAGCGAATAGATAAAAATAACGGCGCGGAGAAATAAGTTAAAAGCGCTAAGGCAATTTCGGAACGGTGGGCGAAATGATGTAAATTACTCTCATTCCTTGTCTCAAAAATAACCTGAGTTTGAACGTAATTTAAAAAGATATTAACTTTTTCAGGCGCTATTTAACGCCCGCCGCGCAATATCACCGCTAACTTACGGGAAATAAATGTGATTATTGTGCGCGATCAAAAAACGCCCATAAGCGGTCTTAAAAGTGTTCAAAACTCGCCTGACGCAATGCTATAATGTGACCGTCATCACACTTACTCCCTGTATCCGCCCCGATGAAAAGCAATCCTGGCCTTTTCGTCCGGACAGATGACGCTTTTTCTATTGCCAGGCCTGATTGACGCGGAGTTTCAGAGATATGGGTACCTTAACCGCTAGCCTGGTGCTGATGAGATGGGAACTGGTTAGTGCAGTCATGATGTTTCTCGCCAGCACCTTTAACGTAAAATGTCGTCAGTCCAGCCGCAACGGCATGGCCTTCATTTTTACCGGCGTTGGCATAGGCATGTCGTGTTGGTTCGTCACCGGCCTGTTAGGTATCACGCTGAGCATGGATAACCTGCTTAACTTCTGGCATATCACCAAAGACGTGTTTGTCGATGTCATGAGCCATACGCCAGCCGATTATCCTCTGCCATAAAAGCGTAAAGCCGCATGAAGATCATGCGGCTTTCGTCTTTATACTTTCTTCAGCGTCCCGGCCATCGCCGCCGCTTCGCCGCCAATCGCCTTCAGCGTTTTTGGCTTACGTTCCTGTAGCCACATGTCGCCCATCATCTTATCCAGCCCCTGATCCAGACCGGTTACCATGCCTGCGCCCGGCGTGAAGGTCAGCTCGCCGAAGTAGATTTGCCCTTCGCTGATATACCAGTCAACGCGCACGTAATCGAAGTCGCTGGCCAGCTTTTTGCTCAGCGCCAGCGCTTTTTCCAGCGTTTCCAGGTCGCCGCTGATATCCAGCCCCGTATCACGGATCTTATAGAAGCAAGATTTCAACGTGTTAACGTAGAAGTTCATCGACAGCGGCGCATTGCCGCAGCGATTATAGATAATCTGCAAAACGTACTCGAAAGTACCGTCTTTCTTGTTAAACATGTGAAACTTGTAGTCAACGGCGGCAAATTTACCGTCGCCGACGTATTGCTCAACCAGAATGCGCGGCTTGATATAGCGATAGTGAATCTCACGCGCTTCGTGCGAGAAATCCCGGCTCAGCCACTCTTCGCAGCGCTTGATCAGCAGCTGTTTCTGCAAACAGTCCGGCTCTTCCAGCAAAATCTCCACCATGCCTGACCCGTGATTGGGCTTCACCACGGTGTTCTTCAGCGAGCTAAGCCCCAGCAGCGTGACAGGATCGGCTGTTTCATGCAGCAGCGGGATTAAATATTCATCCCCAATGGTCTGAGAAATATAGTCACGAACCAACAGCTTATCGGACAGCATGCCATAACGCAGGTAGTCGCCGGTGACGAATTTGCGGTACAGAACTTTCTCATTAAACAGTTTCGGCTGGTGTATGTTGGGTAATTTTTTAAATTTATGCAGATAATAAATTCTGTCCTGGTAGGACCAGGGCATTTTTTTGAAAAGGAACAGGAAACCTTTTCTTATTTCTGCTTTGAGTTTTAGCATTTTCGACCTCATTTGCAGGCTTTATAATTGTTTGAGGAAAAATTTCTTCAAAATAGCGTTTTCTCGCCATCCGAAATCGCGACACCCGCGTCTCATTTTTCCCGGCAGACATAAAAAATCCGTCAGCTGCTTTACCCGTTTATGCAGTTTTCCTGCGCACGGTCTCTGCTTCCTGCAAGGCAACACCAGATTCATGCCTCTGGCGTCAGAAGAGAGAAAACTGACTGACGAAAAGCCCGTTAAGGACGCGCTGAGCAGATTCCTGCTTGCGGTAGTGCCCTTCGCGGGACGACAACTCCATTTTTACTGAACAGAGCGGCCTGCGGCCGTCCTGGGTTTTATTACTGTTTCTTCTGCGCCGTCGACGGCGCGCTTTCCTGCCGCTCCGCCTGGGTGGCTGATTGACCATCCTGCAGCCACATCTTGCCCATCATTTCGTCCAGCCCGTGCTTCAGCACCGGCATCAGGCCTGCGCCTGGCGTAAAGGTCAGCTCGCCAAAGTAGACGTCGCCCTGGCTGATATACCAGTCAACCCGTACGTAATCGAAATCGCTGGCCAGCTTTTTGCTCAGCGCCAGCGCCTTCTCCAGCGCGGCCCGGTTGTGGCTGATATCCAGTCCGGCAGTATCAAAGCGGCGGTAGAAGCAGCTATCAAGATTATTGACATAGAACAGCATCGACAGCGGTTGATTATCGCTACGGTTAAACACCACCTGCAGCACATACTCAAAGTGGCCGTCCTGCTTGTTAAACATATGAAACTTGTAATCAATCGCCGTAGACTTACCGTCTCCTACCCGCTGCTCAACCATGATCTGCGGTTTGATATAGCGGTAATGGATTTCACGCGCTTCGTGCGAATAATCTTTTGTCAGCCACTCGCCACAACGTTCAATAAGCTGATGTTTTTCGACAAAATCAGGTTCTTCTACAAAGACTTTAACCATCCCTGAACCGTGGTTTGGCTTAATGACCGTATCTTTTAGCGTTTCCAGCTCAAACAGCGTCTCAGGATTATCCGTGGTGTGTAACAAAGGGATCAGGTATTCCTCACCAATCTTGTGGGAAATATAATCCCGCACCAGGATCTTATCTGATAACGCGGCGTAACAATCGTAATCGCCTTTAATAAACTTGCGAAACAGTACCTTTTCATTAAAAGAATCAGGATGACGAATATGCGGCATCCGTTTAAACCGATGAAAATAATATAATCTGTCCTGGCAAGACCACGGCATAATTCGGATGCAATTCAGGGCGGCCTTTTTAAGTTGTTTTTTTGCGTCTACCATTTTCTTACTCACCTATAGGTTTTGTAGTTGAGTGAGGAAAGCTGCATCTTAAGAATGACCCCATTCTTAAAGAAATAATTCATCAGCGTCAGGGATAACAGTTCCGTGACCAGCACGCTCCACGCGGCACCCGTCAAGCCCCAAAAACGAATGAAAAACCAGTTGGTTACTACGCTGACCGCCACCAGTAAAATAATTTTTACCAGCAGATAATTAAAACCGCCCTCTTTCACCATGTAGCGATAGGCTACGGTACCCATTGCTGAAAAGCAGGTCGCCAGAGAAAGCAACGTGACCAGATCACCCGATTGCTGATAGTCATGACCGTAAAGCAGGCTGACAATTTTTTCGCCGAACAGCGCAACAACCAGCAGCATAAACAGTGAAACGGCCATAACGTAGCCGTTAAGCCTGGCGGCCAGTCTCAAAGCTACATCCGCCCGCTCGCGGAAAATTTCCGAGAAGCTGGAGGTGATAATCGCCACCGGGATAAATATCCATGAGGCAGAAATCGTATTCGCAGCGGTAAACAGCCCAAGCTCGTGTGCCGATCCCACGCCGACCAGGAAAAACTGCGCCAGCTTCACCTGAACAGAAATAAACACGCTGGAGATCGCCAGCGGCAGTCCCGCATGGAACAGATAGCGCAGATAGCTGCGGTGCTTGCGCCTGGTTGGCGGGCTGATGGTGTTTTTTTGATAAAACATCGTCCGCTTAATCAGGTACGGCACCAGCGTCACCGCAACAATCGAGAAGGACAGCAGTAGCGGATTAAGCTTGAACCACGCAATAGCAAAGCTAATGGCGAAACTGATAATCATTCCCGTTGCGTTTGCAACCGTGTTCATCCGCGATTCCAGTCGCGCATTGTTATAAACGCTAAAAATATCCTGGGTCACGAAAATAGCCGACAGAAACGACGCCACGGCAAAAATCAAAAAATTTTCACGCATCTCCAGCCAGACCCACGCCAGCACCGGCAAAGAAAGTAATAATAACAATGCCATACGCAGCTGTTTTGCCACGGCCATCAGCCGCAGGCCTTTCGCCGCGCTTTTGCTGATGCTTTTAAACAGGATGGTTTCCGTACCAAAAATCGCTACGGTTTGAACAATGGAAAAAATGGATGCAGAAAATGCGATTTGCCCAAAAACAGATGGCCCAAAAGATTTTGCAACATAGGATGTAACAAAAATTACACCAAAAACCGAAACCACCTTCTCTGACATCATCCAGGCAGCGTTCGTAACGACACTGTGTTTCATTGAAGCTTCCTTCGTAGAACTAATAACTTATAACGAAAGTCAGTACATCCTTGTCTATCACAGAGAAAATAAACCTGGCCTGGGCCTGGCAAAATAAGCGTCCGGAATATTATTTTACGGGCGATAGCGCACCGCTCTTATTTAAAAGATTTTATTTTATCAGATCGTTTTTTTAACGAACCGTCTGATTCTTCCTGGACTTGATACTGGTTAGCAACCCACCTCAGCACGAACAACGCTGGAGAATATCCTGGCACAGTTTTTTTCTTCCGCCTGCTGGATCATTCTGAATTACTAACTGGCCTTGCTGCTGGCATGAATCGAATTTATAACAAAAAGCGCTTTATCGAAAGCTAACCAGGTGCTTTGCAAATAAAATAGGAGAAATCCCATGATGATATTTATTCATAATCCCTTAACTTAAAGCCTGCAATTCAAATCGCGCACTTAACGTCGCTGTCCTGATTAATGGATAAATTAGATCCATTCTTTAGTGCAGCCATTCTCATCACTTTATAGTTAAGAAAGGTAATAGCATCCATGAGAAAGTCACGATATACAGAAGAGCAAATCACCAGTGCCATTAAAGCATCTGAATGCGGCGTAAAGGTTAAGGAGATTTGTGAAGAACTGGGGATTTCTGAGGCCACATTCTACAGCTGGAAAAAGAAATACGCCGGGCTATTCTCGGAAGAAGGAAGAAAAATCAAGGAGTTAGAAGAGCGCGTACACAGTATGGAACGCGAACTCCAGATGCTCTCTTCAGATAAAGAAATGCTGCAGAGCGTATTGAAAAACTTCTTTACTACCAATGATAAGCGTCAGGCGGTTAATTTTCTTCAGGATACTTTTGATATCGGCACGCGCCGGAGCTGCCGCTTGCTGGATATTAGCCGCAGCGTTTATCATTATCCTTACAACTGTGAGAATCAATAATTGCGACGCAGTGCGCAATTTTTTTACTGTTCAGGACCAAATTAAAATATTCCGATCTTTAATTAAAAAGTACCGTTCCTTTTTATGGCGACCTGATTCGGTGATGAGTTTATTCCTATAAACCCGCCTCACCAGGCTACCACAATTGATCGTCACCAGAAAAATTATTTTACTTTCATACAGTTAAGAGCGCATTTATCTTTTTGGTCAACGATAAATGCGCCAATTCTGACATAAAACCTTCTTACAGATCGACCCGAAAACCCGGCATCTACTTCAGTAATGATAATGCTTATCAGTTTACGAATGGTTTACAGTTCTCACTGTTCTCTGCCGTTCACCATGCGTCCTTTCGCGTGAAAACCCCGCCACTCCGGCCTCCTCCGTTTCGCTACCCTGCTTTCAAGACCAACGATAATGCAACAGACCTTAACATTCCTGACCTTTACGACCGACATTGATGTGCAGAGTTAATCTTTTCCTGTGATTTATTAATGTATCCATCTGCCGGGCATCGTCCTTTCTTCCGTTTCTGTTCATTAAAATTTGAGTTAAAAATGGTTTGTTGCTGCTAAAACAGTCTCAAAAAAGAAGCAATATTGAATGTGTAGTAAGAATTGACTGTGTTTGAAAATAACCAAATCCGATTAGCGATTATTCTTATAGCGGAACAATCGGTCACTGTGTCATAGCAGTCTTTGATGGAAGCCGCTTTTTTTCCTCACCGCATCGGAAAAAAAACGTGATAAAAATCACACATAGAGCTAAAAACTTCCGGAAATTACAGCCAGCGGCAATAAAAAAAGAGCACGAAAAGCGCTCTTTTTTTTACCTTAATCAAAACAGTTTGCCAAAGGCTGTGCCTTTTTCGGCCAGTCTCTTAAGAAAAGACGGATTTCTTAACCGGTTCAGGTTGGATACGTGTCGCCAGCACTACGCCCGCTATCAGGGCCAGAATGCCGCAGACCGTTACTGCTGAAGGCCAGCCCTGCCTTAATAAAAAGGTGTAGGCCAATGCCGCCAGCGTTTCAAAAACAATCAGCGGGCCAACCAACACGGTGGGTAAACGCTGGCTGGCTTCGTTCCAACACAAAGCGCCCAGCCAGGAGCAGAACAGGCCCAGCGCGATCATTAAGGCGATAAAAAGAGCGGGATGGGGGCCAAAAGGCAGCGAAAAGTCGGGACGGGTAACGTGCAGCTGAATGCTCACCAGCAAATAGCCCACCAGTGCCAGCGGCAGCGTGGCTATGCCTTGCGCCGTCGCCCAGGTCGTCGCGCTTTTCTGCGGATGCGCGCGTAACCAGCGAGCGTTGCGTAGCGGATACCATGTCCAGCAAATCATCGCCATTACCGCCAGCCCTATGCCGCTCAGATAACGTGGCAGATCGCCATGCTGAGCGCTATCCTGCCATTCCGCAACGTTGACGCAGCCTAATCCCAGCGCGATCAGCAGCAGTACCGGCACCAGCTTTCGCCACGGCAGCCGCCCTTCATGGTGCCCATAAAACAGGTTAGCGCTGACGGAAATAACTACCGGCAACGTGCCGATAATCATACTGGAAACGGGTGCGCCGGTACGCTGAATAGCACTGGCTAAAAAGGTGTAATAAAGAAGGTTACCGATCAGCGCCAGTTTGAGTGCTTCTTTCCAGTCGCCGCGCGACAGCTGACGCAACCGGCGTCGATCCTGCCACGCCAGCGGCAGAGCAATCAGGCCGAAAGCCACATAGCGGCCTACCGACTGTAGCGCGCCCGGGTAATCCGGCACCAGCAGAGGCACCACAAAAATAAGTCCCCACATCAGTCCCGCGCTCAGGGCAAAAAAGACACCAGCAAACATAAACAGCGATCCCGTTAATTAAAGCGAAAACGCTATTCTGACGCGCCGTCAGGGGAAAAGATTGTAGCAGATTGCGCTTAGCCTCTTATCTGCTTCTGATAGCGCACCGGGGTAGTGCCGTAGCGGTTAGCGAAGCTGCGGGTCAGATGAGCCTGATCGGTCAGGCCTACCGCCAGCGCGACGTCAGCGGCCGGGCGGCCCGAGGCCAGCAGCTCTTTTGCGCGCCACAGGCGAAACGCCATCAGCATCTGATGCGGCGTAACGTGATACTGCGCCTTAAACTGTCGTTGAAAATGCCAGGGACTGAGCGAGGCCAGCGCGGCCAGCTCGTTCAGGGTGATATTGTCAGCAAGGTTGTCGCGTAAATACTCTTTTATGAGGTCGAAGCGGTGCCTGGGCGCGGCTGCCATCTTATCGCCAATCCGGGCGCAGGGACGCAAAAGGTCGATCGCTGTCAGTAAAATGCCGTCTCTCGCCAGCGGATCCCGCACCTGCCAGAGCATAGCCAACAGGGCGGAAAGCTGGGCCGCTCGAGGCGGATCGAAGCACACCGCCTCGGTAAACCACCAGCCCTGCTCGCCCGTTATGGCGGCCAGCCGCGCCGGATCGAGATAGAGCATACGATACTGCCACCCTTCTTCGCTGGCCGATTCGCCGGTATGCAGCTCGTCCGGATTCATTAACACCAGCGATTGCGCGGGTGCCGTATGCACAGCGCCGCGATAGCGAAAACGCTCCGCGCCTGCGTCTATCGTGCCGATGCCGAACGCCTCATGCGTGTGCGGCTCAAAGGCGTAGCGCGAAATATGCGCCTGATAAAGCTCTACGCCCGTCAGGCCATCAAGCTGGCAAAAGCGGGCGCGATCTTTTTCATCATTAAACTGCGCGGGAACACCCTGCAAGCCAGCCTCCGGAAAATTGAGCGAGGAACCCTCTTCTGCTTAATACAAAAGTATAACGTTAGCAGCGAACGTCATCCTTAATTTGTCTGTTTCCTGCAATTGATTTGGCATAAGTGATTAATAAATTAAACATTCATTCAACCAACAAGCAATGCTCTTAACTTGTAAATCGTCATTTACTCAATGTTGAGGTTGCCGGTGTTCAACTGAGTTTTTTCCACTGGAACGCCGAAGATGTCCGATATCACACTTACGTCAGGTCAGGAGAGCAGCCTGACCCTTTTTCTGTCGCTGGTTACGGGCAGGCTGAAACCGGGCAAGCTGTGGTATGACCGGGAATATCGCCTCAAGTATTTGTTCCGCTCGCTCGCCTGTCCGCGGCAGACCCTGAAACTGGCCGATGCGATTATTCATGAGCCGGTGATGCGTGAAATACTGGCCGTCCAGCATACGCTGCCGAGCAAGATCCATCGCCCCTATCTCTATGGCGGCATGCCGGTGGCGGATCGGGCCGGGGCGATTATCGCGCACTACCGATTCGCCAGAGACCTGCCTTACTCTGTCTTTCGTCAGGCGCTGCTCAGCCAACAAGGGGCGGAGCTGCTGCGTTTTGCAGGCAAAGGTGGCGAAAGCTTTTCCATTACCATGGCCTGTACCGGACGCTGTGAAAGAGAAGGCGAGGTCAATCTGTTTTTCAGCCAGGACGGGATCAAGCTGGCGATAGTGACCTTTGCTGTAACCGAGCAGCAAGGTGAAAAGGTAGCGATCGTCGGCGGTATTCAGGGCGCGCATCGCGATACGCCGCACGAGCTGATCCGTTCGGCGACCAAGGCCTGCTATGGTTTATTTCCGAAACGCCTGCTGATGGAAACCCTGGCGCTGTTCTGTAAGGCAACGGGGATTTCGCAGATCCAGGCCGTCAGCGACACCGGCCATATTTTCCGCAGCTGGCGCTATCGCCTGAAAAAGAAGAGTTTGTTTCATGCCAGCTATGACGAATTCTGGCAGACGCTTAACGCTGTGCCGCTGTCGTCAAAACTCTGTCGCTTGCCGACGACGTTTGCACGCAAGCCGCTGGAGGAGATAAGCAGCAAGAAACGGTCGGAGTATCGGAAACGCTACGAGCTGCTGGACGCCCTGGCCGGGCAGTTCACCGCGCATATCCGCTGAGCCGCGTGCCACAGGTGACCGTACCGGCCCGCGTGCGGTTCACCTTAGCGGCTTTCCTTTACCACATCATCAATTTTCCAGCCGTCGCGATCTTTGCGCATCGTGACCAGCAGCAGCTGACGATCCTCTGGATCCTTGCCCAGCGCCACGTCGCCGGAGGCGGTTTCGCCGTTGACGGTAAACCGGCTAACGCTGACGTGATCCACCCAGCTGTCGCTGTAATCCTGATCCTGCAAAAAGAAATCGTCGTCCATGCCGTCAGGGCTTTTGATCAGCACGTTGATCTTTTGCAGCAGCTGCGGCGTGACATACTGATTTAACACCGGATCGTGCTCGTCGATCGGGCTTTCATCCTTGCTCAACGCGTTAAGATACCAGCTGTAAAAATCCTGGCTTACCTTTTGCGGATCCTGTTCCGCCGCGCCGGCCTGCGACGCCAGTAGCGCTATGCCCAGCGCCAGTATCCATTTTTTCATCAACAAATCTCTGCCCGTTACGCTTTTACGTGGCGGCTCCACGCTGCCGGTTAATTTACCTTTTCATCGCCCTGAATGAACCCGTTTCCGCATTATTTTTGGTAAATGTTTATACCGTGTCGCGCCGTAGCCAACGGGTCATGACTTTAGCCAGGGCAGCAGGCGCCGCAGCGGCCTGATAACTGCAACAGCCTGCAAATCCGGACGACAAATGCGAGCCATGCCGAAGTCCTCAATGTTTTTCCGCTGCGCCGTCAGAAAACAGTGTCCGCTTTTTTTATGTGGTTATAAGATTATCGCGCTGCCGCAACTCCTGCTTAGTTATCGTAAGCGTCAGCTTTGCCGTTCAGACCGCAATGGAGAGCAAACAGATGGAAAGACGAGTCACCAGGCTGGAAACCGATGTCGGGCATATGCAGGAAGCTATTCAGGAAATCAAAAGCAACATCCGTGAGTTTAAAAAAGAGGCGCGCATGGATTTTCGCCTGCTGTTCGGCGCAATTGTGACCACAACTCTGGGGCTGGCTTTGCTGATAGCCAGGGGTTTTGCCTGGCTGTGACGCGGCCTGCCCGCTGGAGCCAGGTTATCCTTTACAAGCCGGGCCGGTTTCTGGCGGCAGCGGGTGCTGCTGATGCTTTATACCGCCCTCTCCTGGTGTTTCATGCTTAGCGCTATGGCGCGTCCCGGCGCGGCGCATTTTCCCGCAGCAGACCGCCGGGATCGGGCACAGGATAGTCGGCATCAATGCGTAACGGCGCGGCATAGCGGCTCTGCCACAGCTGCTCATAAAGCGCATCCAGCCGCGCCGCCATGACGTCATCATTCAGCACCAGCTCCAGGTTGCGTGAATTATCAAAGTAGCCGCCGCTCCAGTTACTGGTGCCTGTCCAGGCCAGTTCGCCGTCGATGGTCATGATCTTACTGTGCACGACGCGGGCGTAGGGAATAAAACCGCTGCTCGCCTCCGGTATCGTCACGATTTTTATCGTTACGCCCGGCACCAGCGCCAGACTTTTCAGCCAGGCGATATCGGGCTGTTTGGTATTCCAGTTGGCGACCATCAGCTCGACCTGTACGCCGCGCGCCGCTGCTGCGCGCAACGCATTGTCGATAACGGCATAAAAGGGGCGAGTGCGATTTTCGCCAAACGACAGCGGCGCATATTCCATTACCTGCACCCGAATACGCTTTCTGGCGGAAGCAAGCAGCTGCGGCAGCACCAGCTGCGAATCAGGAATACCTGCCGGATTCCAGGCGCGCGGGCTGGCGACCAGATAACGGCCGGCGCGAAGATCGGCAGGCAACGCATCCGTACCGGTTTCGGGCACCTTTTCGCCCGCCTCCAGCAACGGCTGCGCGGCCCAGTCGTGATTAAAGATGGCGGCAATTTGCGCTACAACAGGTGCGTCGTTAATCAGCAGACCGGTTTCCTGGATATGCTCCAGCGCCCGCCAGTCGAAGTTCTGGCTGCCGACAAAGCTCTGCTTACCATCCACCAGCAGGTATTTTGCATGAATAATACCGCCAGCCAGGCGGGCGAAAGGCATAATGCGCAAGGTCAGTCCCGGAATGGCTTTCAGCTGCGCCAGCGTTTCCGGCGTGCTGAGCTTCAGCCCCTTTTGATCCATTAAAAAACGAATTTTTACGCCGCGTTCGCCAGCCTGCCGCAGCGTCTGGATCACCTTATCCAATCGCGAACCCGGCTCGTTGGCCACATAGAATTGTGCAATATCGATCTGCGTACGGGCGCTGGCGAACATCTCTTGCCACACCACGGCACTGCTGCGCAGATCTGACGCCGTCAGGGTGGTTTCGGCGGGCGCATCATAAACCAGTTCATAACCCGCGATGGCGAACTTTGCCTCACCGAGCGGGCTGAACAGCAGCAGCCCGCCGCACAGCAGCCGTTTGCACCGCTGCGCAAGATCACGCATAGCGGCGCACGCCATTGTCCTGCGGCCCGGCAACAGGCTCGGCCCGCTGTACGGGCGTAGCCGCCCGCAACAGCAGCACCTTAAGTAATTCATTAATGCGCTCCATACGGTTCTGCAAAAAGTTATTGCTAACCAGGCAAACCAGCGCGATAGCGATGCCTAATCCGGTGGCGTACAGCGCGGTGCCCATCCCGGCGGAAACCTGGCTGGCGTCCGACACGCCTGCCGCCGCCAGCGCTTTAAACGTGTCGATAATTCCCATTACCGTGCCCAGCAGCCCCAACAGCGGCGCGGCGGTCACCACCGTTTCCAGCAGCCACAGGCCGCGCGTCATGGCCGCTTTGCTCAGCAGATACTGCGCGTCGACCTCGTCGCTGAGCGCCTCGGCGGAAGCCTGCGCTTTACGTGCCAGTACGGGCTGCACTGCGCGCAGCGGCACGCTGCTGCGTCGGGTTACGCTTTCCGGCAGCGCGTGCGTTTCCGTCGTCAGTACCGCCGCCAGCTGGCTGGCCTGCCGCCGCGTCCACGCAAACCAGATAGATCGTTCAATAATAATCACCAGCGCTGCCGCCAGCGAGAAGTACATGACATAAAAGATTGCATCGTGCATCAGGGTTGCATTCATCTTCTTCTCTCTTTCGGTTAAAAAGTGGCTTCCAGCGAAACGCTGTAGGTACGCTCTACGCCAACATTGTAATAAGGCGTGGCGGCGCTAAGACCGTTACGCGCATCGGCGTTAAATACCGTAGTGCGCGCCGACGTCAGGTATTCCTTATCGAGCAGGTTGAGGATGCCGAACCGCAGCGCGGCGCTTTTGACGATCTTTTTATCCACTGGCAAATAAACGCCTGCCGCCAGATCGAACACCGTTCTGCCGCCCACTTTTTCATCGTTGGTCATATCGCCGTAAAACGCGCCGACATATTTTCCGCTGACGCTGCTGTAGTAGCGGCCATCATCGTAGCCCAGCGTCAGGTTCAACAGATTTTTGGGCGAGTTGGGCAGCTGCTTGCCGCTGGTCGGCAGAGAGATATCTTCCCGCGTGACGTTATCTTTCTGCTCGGAGTCGGTATAGGTGTAAGACGTGTAGTAGTTGAAGTTATAGGGCAGCTTACCGCTCCACTCGACCTCCAGCCCCCGGTTTTCCACCTTGCCGACGTTCATCATCTCGTAGTCGCCATCCGGGTTGGTGGTGGAAATCTGACGGTCGGTATAGCGCAAATAGAACAGCGTGGCGCTGAGCAGCATATCGTCTCGCTGAAAGCGCCAGCCCAGCTCATGGTTCCAGCTCAGCTCCGGTTTAGTATTAATCGAATCGCCGACGTTATAGAGCACGTAGTTTTGCGGCGTACGCATATTGCGCGTCAGGTTGTAAAACACCTGATTCTGCTGATCGAGCCGATAGCTGGCGCTGAAGTTCGGCAGGAACTTGTGATAGGTGGCGTGGCGATGCTCCGGCGCGTTTTCCAGGCTGCCTTTGTTTTCGCCGCGACGATCGACGTGCTGCCAGGCCAGACCGCCGACCAGCGTCCAGTCGGGCGTGACGAACCAGCTATCCTGTAGCCAGATTTTTTGCGCGGGCGTGATGGTATACTGGTTGCGGCCCTGCACGGTGTTGCCGTTGGCATCCTTTACCTGTCCGGCACCGTTCGGATCGCCCCACAGATCAGCTGGATTACCGTCGCTCTTGATCGCCACATAAGGCTGCGTTTGTAGCTGGCGAGCGCGTTCATACCAGTAGCCCAGATCCAGACTGTGCTGCTCGTTGATATCCCACTTCAGTTTAGTCGTGATGCCGGGCCGCCAGGTTTGTGTCCACGACGGGCGGTAATAAGTATTGCTGGTCAGATTGCTGAGATCGTACTGGCCCGCCTGATCGGACGTTGGCCCCAGCGTGCTGGCGCTCTGGCCGGTAAAGCTGCCGCCGTTGCCCCAGTAATAGTAAGGCTGCAACGTCAGCGACAGGTTATCCTGCAGCTGGAGTTTCTGCGTAAAGCTGAGGGTGAAATTCTCGAACGGGTTACGGTTCAGCTTGTAGTATCTCGACAGCTGACCACGGCTATTGTACTGCGGCGTAGCGGGATAATCGTTGGCGTAGCGTCCGTCCTGTTCAAACTGCGCCTTGCTTAACGTGTTGTAATTGGCGTTTTCCTGACGGTTATACTTCATAATCAGGTTGCTGCTGTTGCCATTTTCCGCCTCGAAGAGCGAGTTCATCTCAAATTTATTGGAATATAAGCGTCCTTCGCCGCGCCATTTTTTCGCTTCGGTATGCGAATAAGAGAGCCAGTTACTGAAGCCGTTATATTCGCCGGTTTCCAGACGGGCGAATGTTTTACTCAGATTGTTACTGCCCAGCGTCTGCTTCACAAAGCCGCCGAAATCTTTTGCGGGTCTTTTGGTCACCAGACCGATATTGCCGCCGCTCGATCCAATATGGGGGCCGTCTGCCTCGGACGAGCCCTGCGTCACAAACACCTCTTCGATATTTTCCGCGTCGCCCACCAGATTAGGGTAAACCGCGTAGTTGCCGGAGTCGTTAATTGGAATGCCGTCGATCGACAGGCCAATCTGATCGGAGTTCATGCCGCGCATGGTGTAATCAACGCCGCTCAAACCGCTGGCGTCGTTGCTGTTAACGTTCAGGCCGGGCGTATATTTCAGTCGATCCAGCGCGTTTCCCGCCATATCCGCCTGCTTCTGCATCGCCTCTTTAGTAATGGTAGAACGTGCTTTCGCCGACTCTTCCTGCACCATCATGCCGCCGCCCAGCGTCTCGCCCTGAACATTAATGGCACCGACATCGGTACTTTCTGCTGCCTGTGCCGCCATTGATAAGGCCGACATCACCGCAAGGCACACCCCGGAACGTATAAAAATGCTCATTATTATTTCCTGTTTTGATGTTGGGCGTTCACGGCGCCCGATAATTCAGCGTGGCGGTAAAGCGCCTGCTGTTTTGTCCGGCGAAGGCGTCGGCCGGGAACGGCTTGACCTGCCTGATATTTTGTAAGCTACCCAGCGCGGCGCGATTAAGCAGCATATTGCGAGCTTTACTGCTGATGCCGGAAGCCAGTACGCGACCGCTGCGATCGACTTCCAGCCAGATTTCCACGCTGCCTTCCGGGCGTTCCAGCGAGGCCTGACGGCCGGTGGGATAGCGTTTTTGTGCCTCCAGATCGTGACGTAGCTCTGCGATCCAACCGTTTTCGATGGCGCCGCTGTTGACGCGCGGCGCGACGGGTTTGGGCGTGGCGACCGGCGACGCGGCGGGTATCGGCCTTGCAACGGCGGTAGGTTTAACCGAAGTACTGGCTGGCTCGATCGCCTTTTTCGGTTTTGGCTTTGGCTTCGGTTTGGGCTTCGGCGGCGGCGCAACGGGTTCAGGCGAG
>Ga0058689_10000013_pt1 | contig 50185 bp, 49 predicted proteins | sample AgamicAsMarz_FD_57362 | JGI IMG/M metagenome (GOLD analysis project Ga0058689, IMG submission 57362) | Agave microbial communities from Guanajuato, Mexico - As.Ma.rz | ecosystem: Host-associated > Plants > Phyllosphere > Phylloplane/Leaf | place: Guanajuato, Mexico | collected 2012-06-04
AGCCGCGCTGGCTTCCCTCTGTACAAAGGGATTAATCCGGCCCGGCTGAAAGGGGCTCAGTGGCCGGGGAAGCGCGTCTTCACGGGAAGGCACGGCTGGCAATGGTTTCACATCAGACCGCGAGGCAGCCGTGCTGGCTTCTCTCTGTACAAAGGGATTAATCCGGCCCGGCTGAAATGGGCTCAGCGGCCGGGGAAGCGCGTCTTCACGGGAAGGCACGGCTGGCAATGATTTCACATCAGACCGCGAGGTAGCCGTGCTGGCTTCCCTCTGTACAAAGGGATTAATCCGGCCCGGCTGAAATGGGCTCAGTGGCCGCAGAGTCCGTTCCGGCACATCTGGATCTTGCCCTGGCGTTGCAGTATTTTCTCCTGACACAAAGTGATGATCCATCTCAGTTGCCGGAATCTGCATCGGACGAAATATATTAGAGAGCGAAACTGTCATAGGCCACCTCCCGGTGGAGAGTGTAAATACAATACTGTTAGTGAAAGCAGACCGGGTTTAGTTTCATCCTTTTTATATTTCCTGACTTACCAGGCGTTCAGCGAGCATCTCGCTTTGATACTGATTCTTTTCCTGTAGCAACTTAATGTAGATATTTTTAATTTCACGTGCATAGCGCATCCGCAGCGTTTGCCGGGCGGGAGAAGAGCCCGCGTTATACATGCCGACGGTGTTCCAGGAACGACCATAATGTTGAAAAAGACCATGCAATACCCACGCGCCTGTCGACACGCAGGTACAAGGCTCAAGCAACAAACGTTCGGGCGTGATCCCCAGGCGAGCCAGACGGGCAAAATGCGTACTGTTAATCTGCATCATACAAACATCCTGCGTATGGTTACGATTAGCCTGATTTACGGCGGCAGGATTCATTCCGGACTCTTTAATCGCTATTGATTTGAGAAGCACAGGCGAAATACCAAACGCCCGTCCGACAGTATTGAAACAATCGGCGTGAGCGAATGACGAGAAGCAAAATGTGAAAAGGCCAATTTTCAGGAGTTTCATTTTTCTTTTCTCAACGGACGGTATTTCTGGGTGGCATTCGGTCAGGGAAAGTTCCGACAGAGAAAACAACAAATAAATAAGTGGGAACCAGCTCGATGGTGCGGTCACTTAAGCTATATAAAACCAAACCATGCTTAATTGATGGATTGTGGCTTTGTCACCACTTCGTTGAGGAATATCCTATGCAAATTACGTCAAATGCATCCCACTCCCCGCTTACTGACATTCCCGATGCAAATTTGTCACCGGCAGAGGATGGGAAATTCTCAGGAAATCATATTTACCGGGCAAGCGCGAACGCTTCAATCGCACCGCGGCCTGTCGATTTCAGTGCATCACCGCAGGAGAGTGGGGTCGATAAACCGACATCTCCGGCAGGTTCTTTCGAAGGGAGTGCGGCGAATTCCTCCGAAGCCCTGGTGAAAATGATGCAAATTATGCTGACTGAACTGATGCAGCTACTTTTTAAAATGCTCGCCAGCTTTCAGGACCCTTCGACTGGCCAGCCGGGCGGAAGCTCTGTTGACGGAGGAGGAGAGAGCAGAACCCCTGCGTTCAAAATATTACCGAGTACGACATCGCCAGCAATGGGATCTGGCAGCCCGGTTAATGATACGCCCCCTGCGAATACAGCGGCAGAGACGTCAATGCCTGGTTTGCCGCAACAATTACAGCCGTTCAGTAAGGAATATGCCGATGCAGCAAAAGAAACTGGCGTTCCTGCCAGCACTCTGGCTGCGCTGACCTGGACAGAATCACGCGGCAATGTCCAGGCGACCTCGACCAACCCCGGTAACGGGGAGACGGATGGCGGTATGAATCAGATAAATCCGGATACCTACGAGGCGATGCGCCAGAAATACCCGGATAAATTATCCGGCGATGCGAACGATCCGCACAACCAGATCCTCTGCTCCGCCCTGATGTTGCGTGATTATCAGCAACAGTTCGGCGGGAATATGGATGCAGCGTTACGCGCATATAATTCCGGGCCGAATCAGGTCAATCTGAATGACTTATCCCTCGTGACGCTTGGTAACCCAAACTATATCAATGAGGTTAACAGTACGGCTGAAATTATTGCATCCGGCCAGGGTACTGTCCCGGCTTGACCATTGACGGACTGTTTATAAAAAATTGCCCATATAACAACCTGACATAATAAAAGAGTGGTGAATTTTACCTTGACTTGCCTGGCTGTCATATTGATAAGCCACTCACCGTACGACTCAGGAGGTTAACTACAACGGGCCTTGATAGCAGCAATATTAGTTTCCAGGGTTTTGGGGTCATATTCAGCTAACTGGAAATTAAAGCCCTGATAATTACGCGAGTTTAAACGCTCAAGGCGCAGCATTTTCGGATTGCTGTCAATATCAAATAGCTTTGCAATATGTTCGGGATCTATATTGCCATGCGCCATATTTATAAAGTGCGCATTGATATCGTTCAGCGACAGCGGGTGTGAAGCTTTTTTATTCATCCAATCCCTGAAGCGCAATGGGCGTGTTGCACCATCGCCTAAATCTGACTGATAAAGAAACGCATCGCGTTGTGGTTTCGCATTGTCAGGAAGATCAATTACGTAGGCATGTCCTAACCGTGAGTCGTTAACGCGCAGAACAAAATGCTTATCGGCAGGTAAGTTGACTAATTGCTGCTGAAGCTGTGGCAGGGATAGCGTTTGCCCTCGCTCGAAATCGTAGCTGAAATGATCGGTATCGAGGAACAGCTTCATCACGTTATTAGCCGTTACGCCACAGACTGGCTCATTGATGCGCTTGCTGCTCCCCAGCATCGCTTCCACCTCCATTGTTGAGCATCCCCACTCTTTGGCTGTCTGTTCGATATTGTCATCGATCGCTTTCAGCAATGCGGACGGGCTTTTATGGTGGATGGGTATAGCGTTGTCAATACTGTTCAACAACACGTTAGCCCTCAAATTCAAGGAACTTAATATGGCAAAATCCAGAACGTATTGGGTTGAGAGGTTATATACGCTGCGCGAAGACGAAATATCTTTTTGAACGGCCAGACTTTGCGGGTTGGCATAAACGTGCATGTTTAAATCAGGATGATTCGAATAAAAATGAGGGAGTGCATTTTTCATCGTGGCCTGTTCCTGCCATTGAACCATCATGGTTATAAGGCTAAATAAGAATTAGTGGCAAAATACTTCCCTGATAAACTCATGCTCCTCCTCATATTCGTGAAAGTGACGTAACACCACTATTTCCGTGCAAATACATGGGTATTCCCTTCATTTTCAATGTCATTTCGCATTATTATATTGCATACTAAAATACTCAATACCGAACAGCGTTCTGTATTTTCGCCAGGTATTATAGATGAGTAAAAGTTCAGACAGACTATTCAATTTTAACTTATGCAGAACAATGTTTTTATAATTACTGGAAATTTTTGAATTAAAACTAAACAAGGAGGATATTTCATAATTTGTTTTGCATGCCAAAAGTGCCAGCAGAACATTGTTTTCAACGTTGCTCAAATGGGCCTTTCTTATTCTTGGCTCATTTAAATTTCGTTGAAAGAGCTCCAGTTCGTAACTAATGTCTTGTAAAGGGGATGATTTATGCACCCGTCTCACAAGAGGGGAAAATAAACATAAAAAAGACGAATCATCACCATTAACAATATAATGGAGAAGTTCTTTTTGTAGAAGAAGAAGATATTCATCACCGCGATCATATAAAACCACGTCCATGCCATGAAAATGACTTATTTTTGAAAAAGACTTCATTCCCATAAGAACATACCGATCGAATGAAATAACATCCATTGACAAAACCCTTACATGATTTTTTAAATACATACCCTGACGCTCAGTTAACATATGTAATATATGATGACATCAGGAGGCAATTTTATTGCAAAACTTATAACGGGCTTTCAAAATAGCGGCTAAAAAAATCGAAACATGCTTTGAGATAGCATGCCGGAATGTCAAAACTTGCGTACTGTAACTTACTGCGAAGTTTATCCAGTGCTGTGTTTACGTCGGCTCAATAAATAATCTAAGCACAACCCATCAATTTAATTCGCAAATTAAATAAAAACTTAATGGGATCACAACATCGTCACCGGATAAGTTTCTCTAACTGAGTGTAAGTCTCGTCATATTAGTTCCAGGCATTTTTGTATTTTTATCTGAGAAAGGGAATGCAGACACAGGAATTGCGCAGAGAGGCTTCAGTGAGCCCGATCTGGAGGCATAACCCCCTTCTTTAAAGGTGGATATTTGCTTTCAAATACAACCCGCCTGTTAATACCCATAACCTGTCTGAACATCGACATGATCCACCGTCTATGCCAAATACCCAGCGCAGCAAGGATATGTATGAGATAGCCACTAAGCAGCTAAATAGCACCTCCGAAAAATATCAGCAAATACAGCAAAAAGCTCTCGAGCATCTCGTTAGTTTTTCGGAAGTTGATATTGCAAACGCGCTACTGACTTACCAGGATGTGTAGGGTGATAATTATTTGATGAATGTCGCCTGCCTGGGATATAAAAAACTTGATAATGGCAAACCCGGTTTTAGTATCACAGTCAGTTACAGCGCGCGGCGCTCGCGGGTCTGATGTTCGGTATAACGTCATGCGCCAGGACACGTTTCCTCATTATTAACGCTTTTTTTGCTACACCGCGATATTCCCCTGCGGCACGGGTTAACCACATGCAACCCATGCCGGAACAGATAACAGAGAAACGGGAATGTTATGAGGGAGTTTAAGCCACAGTTAATCGGTCGCTGGAACGCCTGGCCGCTTCATTATTCACACGGAAAGTGGATATCGCCTGCGCCAGCGCGCTGGCTTGCAGCTCCAGTGAATTGGCTGCGGCTGCGGCTTGTTCAACCAGCGAGGCGTTCTGCTGAGTGACACCATCCATCTGCGAAACGGCAAGATTAACCTGATCGATCCCGGTGGCCTGTTCGCGCGAAGCATGTGATATTTCCGCAACGGTATCAGTAACATGTTTAACGGACGTCACAATCTCACGCATGGCAGCCCCCGCCCGCCCGACCTGCTCAGTCCCCGCGTTGACCCTGTCCGTTGAGTTCTGGATCAAGTCTTTAATCTCTTTAGCCGCTGAAGCGGAACGCTGAGCCAGCGTACGCACTTCACTGGCAACGACCGCAAAACCTTTCCCTTGCTCACCGGCTCTGGCGGCTTCAACGGCGGCATTGAGTGCCAGAATGTTGGTCTGGAAAGAGATGCTGTCAATCATGGAGACAATGTCAGCAATTTTGCTGGAGCTTGTCGCAATTTCGTCCATGGTCTGCACCACTTCCGATACCGCTTTTCCGCCCGATTCGGCAATTTCTGACGCTTTAAGAGCCAGCAAATTCGCCTGGTACGCGTTGTCAGCATTCTGCTTCACGATGGAGGCAAGCTGTTCCATTGATGCCGCTGTTTCTTCAAGCGAGGATGCCTGTTCTTCCGTGCGGGATGAAAGATCTAAATTCCCTGCGGCAATCTCCCGGGAACCCACATGTATTTCATCCACCCCGTTTCGAACCTGCGCCACTAAATTGCGCAGGCTCTCCTGCATACCACGAATAGCGTTGAGAAGTTTGCCGATTTCATTATTACCGGCCACCTGAATATTTATTGTTAAATCACCTTTGGCAACGGTATCAAGATGTTCAATAGCATAGTTTAGCGGCCGTAATATCACATTACGAAGAACATACAAAACAGCAACACTAATTAAAAGAGCAAGCAACAATCCCACAAACATCACCCATAATAACTGCTGGTATTGTCTTTGTTGCTCATCCATCAAATTATTAACAGTTTCATTGGTGTTTTTTTGATATTTTTCGAGCGCGGCTGAGAAACGCCCACCGGCTTTATCAATTTGCTGTACGTTAACGTCGTAGTAACCTTGTACGTCCCCAGCCTTAAGCAGTTGCTCAGCTTTTTCAAGGAGTGTATTCAGCGCGCCAGCCGAGGTAACCAGCTCGGTTTTTATCTCTTCATCCCGGCTATCCATCACCGGCAGAGTTTCAAATTTTCGCAGGTTGACCAGCATCCTTTCGTGAGTGGTCTGAATATTTTTAAATACCCAATCTTCAGTTTTTCCCTCTTTTAACAAGCTTGCATAGACCAGCGCAAAACCGGCACGCGTACGGGCCGAGTCTTTGTAGATATCATTAACCAGGATCACCCGACTGTCAGAATTGTGAATAAATTCAGTCGTGTTTGTTGAACGTGTAAATGCGAAAAAACCTACAGATGAGATAGCCACAATAATCAATACAAATATCGATATTGCACCTGACAGCGCCACCCTGACAGAAATATTTTTCATTAATAGATCCTTACCTGCGTGTTCCGTAAACCCTCATGTTATCGGTAACACATCATCGGCAAGGCCGCTGGATTGTTTAATCTCTTTCTGTAAATTTTTTAAGTCTGCCGTTGCGCTCCTCTTACAGGCTATTAGCAGCTGGCTGCGGTAAGAAAAAAACTTAAAAATGAATACTGGCTGCAATTAAGCTTGTGCTACATCGGAATAGCGCGTTTACTTCCGCAGTGTTTACAAACGCGATGGCTTTCGACCATTAGCAACATTAACCAATCAGGAGGGGAAATGCATACGTTGGGAATGATTACCGGTGCAGCAATTGTGTTCATTATTTATTTTTTGGTTAAAAAAAGACGCCATTCTGTCTCAGGCAGCAAAGCGCAAAAAAAGGATTAAACTGTTTTATCGGGGTCATTTCCTGGCCCCATAGCACGCGACTTCTTTTCATGTAGTGCCGCGAACCGGCCTTTCCCACGGCAGCCGACAATCGTTAAACCCGTTTGGCTATAAAAGAATATTTCCCTGCCGATAATTATATTTCTTATCCTCTGAAGAAATTACTGATATTCGTTGCGCCCTCTACTCATATTTTCTCGTTTTCCTTGCCAGTAAACTCCCACCATTATTTAACGCAAGGAAAGGGTTTTCCATGAAAATTAAAATTATCGCGCTGGCCGTGGCGCTTTTCAGTGCCAATAATGCATTGGCTACCGAAAATATCTCTCTTGATATGTATCGTCAGTTATTACCCAAAGATTCCTCAGGCCAGATTGATTATGACCTGCATCTGGCGGATAAATTGTCGCTGCCGTATCACTGCAATATTAAGCAAGACAGTGAAGGCCGTTATGAAATCGATCTGGATAACTGCGAACACCATGACCTTGACTGGAAAAAAGATCGCTCCGGCGTGGTGAAACTGGATCTGCTGGGTGATAGCTCCGATGCCACCATGGTTGAACATAAACTGTGGGCGATGGCTTTCGCGCAGGCCTATGTCAGCACCATGATCCAGATGCAGTTCGGGCTGGACAAAGAGAACGGTACCTTTGATTTGCAGCGTCCTTTCGGCGTGGGTGAGAGCTTTGGTAACTATTTCGCGCGTAATATGGGGCCGAACTACTTTGTCTCTAAAGGGCTTCAGGAAAGCTCATTAGGCCGCGATCTTCCGGCGCCATCGGAAGAAGGGGATGACGGCGTGCTGCAAATTGAATATCCGGGCAGCGCCTGGAGTGAATTGCAGGGAACGGGCGGCGGCGGTTTCCCGCGTATTTTTGGCATGATGCAGCCGAAAAAAATCCTCGACTCCTTCTCCGGCCCGGCACGCAATATTATTGGTTCAGCCGTAACCAGCGGCTTTTATAACGGTTCAGTGATTGGGATTAACACCGGTTCTCTGCCGTGGGATAAAAATAAGACCGATACGACAGTGCGTATTCAGGACTTTATTCAGGGCAGTAAGGATAAAGATACATTAGCGATGGTAATGAGCTACATGTACAACCGTGGCCCGTACTCCGTGAAAGAACTGCTGCTGAAAAGCGAGCAAAGTTTCCAGCATTGTATGGCGCTGACAGATCATCTGGAGAGCGATCCGGCCTGTTTCGTTCAGTTGAATGATTTCGGCACTCGCTATATTCGCCAGATCCCGTATGTCACTCAAATGCTTAACGAAGCAAGCCTGAAAGAAGAAACCCGCTATGAAACGCAACTGACGCGCCTTGATGTCAGCAACTACGTTGATCTGCTGGCACGCTATGGTTTCTACAGCAATGCAGAGATGGCGAAAGCCAAGCCTGCCGCGATGGCCCGCTTCGATGAACTGGCGAAAAACGGCGAGATTTCCTGGTCTCACGATTTTGCCAAAGTTCTGGAAGCGCTGATGGTGGAACTGCCGGTCACCCAGTTTGCCGAGAAGAGCGCCATTGACGAGTCGCTGGTTTCCACACTCACTAACAGTGACGACCAACGTCTGTTCCTCTCCGTGGCGGATAATGTGGGCACGATTGTCTCGCACGACTGGCTGGAGCCGAACGCTAAAATCGCGCTGATGCCGGGTAGCCAGGTGCAGCAGGCCGCATTTGAAAATGGTGCAGGTATGGATTGTGCGACACTGATCCAGGATCAGCTCAGCAGCCTGGACGGTGCGGCACCGGTGCATATTTTCATTCAGCAAGAGAATGGCCAGTGTTCGATCAGCCAGGAAGGGGATGAAACCCCGTCCGAAAAACCGGGCGTTCCGCAGAACGTTCAGGCCAGCAATATCACCACCACCACTGTCACTTTAAGCTGGAAAAAAGTGGCCGGTGATGTCGCTCGCTATCAGGTATACCGTAATGGTGAACTGCTCGAAAGCCCGCAGTCAGAGTCGTTTACCGACAGCAATCTGAAGCCAGGCACTGCGTACGTTTACCAGGTCGCGGCAGAGCTCAGCAACGGTTTAGTGTCAGAGCTCAGCGCTTCGCTGAATGTGAAAACGTTAGCGGATGATGCGGAAGAAACGCCAGCGCCGGGTGATGTTACGCCGTGGGCAGAAGGCACCGTATATAAAGCTGGCGATCGCGTGTCGTTCAACGGCAAAACCTATTCCTGCCTGCAAGCGCACAGCGCTATTGTCGGCTGGGATCCGGTCAGCGCTCCGGCACTCTGGAAGCTTGAAAGCGCCCGTTAATAGCGCGCGTTGGCAATAAAAAAAGCCCGGTACGCAAGTATCGGGCTTTTTTGCATGGTGAGAGAAAATCAGAACAGCGCTTTGCCGGAAGCGTCCTTGACATTCGCTTTCCAGGCGGCACGAACCTGGCTGGTTACAGAATCCGGCAGCGGCGCATAATCGAGGCTGCTCGCAATCGCGCTACCGTTTTTGTAAGACCAGTCGAAGAATTTCAGCACTTCTGCGCCTTTCGCTGCGTCATCCTGTTTTTTGTAGACCAGGATAAAGGTCGTGGAGGAGATCGGCCACGCGTCTTTGCCTTTCTGGAAGGTCAGATCCTGGGCGAAAGATTTACTCCAGTCAGCCCCTTTGGCGCTGTTGCTGAAGCTCTGCTGCGACGGTTCAACCACTTTGCCGTCGGCATCAAACAGTTTGGTCCAGGTCAGGTTGTTCTGTTTGGCATAGGCGTATTCCACGTAACCAATAGAACCAGGCAGGCGCTGTACAAAAGCGGCTACGCCGTCGTTGCCTTTACCGCCAAGACCGACCGGCCAGTTAACGGTTGAACCTTTACCAATTTTGCTTGCCCAGTCTGCGTTCACTTTAGACAGGTAGCTGGTGAAGACGAATGACGTGCCGGAGCCATCTGCACGACGCACAACGTTGATATTGGTGTCCGGCAGTTTTACTTTTGGGTTCAGCTTAGTGATTTCCGGATCGTTCCATTTTTTGATGGTACCCAGGTAGATATCACCCAGCGTTTTACCATCCAGAGTCAGCTCGCCGGATTTCACACCCGGGATGTTCACCGCCAGCACCACACCGCCGATCACCGTCGGGAACTGGAACAGGCCGTTTTTTGCCAGATCGTCATCGCTCATCGGGGCGTCGGATGCGCCGAAATCAACGGTTTTTGCAATGATCTGTTTGATACCGCCAGAAGAACCAATCCCCTGGTAGTTGACCTGAGAACCCACTTGTTTCTGATATTCAGCGGCCCACTTTGCGTATACCGGAGCGGGGAAAGTACCGCCTGCGCCAGTCACATTGGTTGCTGCGAAAACGGTAGTCGTAGAAAGCGCAAGTGCTGCGGCCATCAGGCGAACAGATGCATTAAACGTTGCCATAATCTCTCCAAAAACGAAAAAGTTGATAGATTTTTGAATAATTTTGCGGACGGAGGGAAGGATAGAGCGCTTATATGACAATTTTGTGTCATGACAAAAAATAGAGCGGCATCAACCAGCATAAAAAAACTCCGGGCAGTAACCCGGAGGAGTGAATGAAAAGCGAAATAAAAATGAAATTAACCTAAGGGTTAAAATGTGCAACCCGGCAATCATAGATTGAGCGAAGTTGCAGTAGCCGGGGATTATTAAATAGTGAAAAAATCGCAGCTATATGACAAAAGCGTCGAAAGAGTGTAAGTGTATTTTTCTACGCATGACCATATTGTTACATTTTCCACAAGGCGACGCTGACGATATTTACCGCCGCCCGGAAGACTTTTCATCCTGTTATTTTCCGGGCGGAACTTTACTTACATCAGTTATTTCCGCAGCGCCACCGCGTTATTTAGCGTGACCGGTTCAGACTGGCCCGCAGAATCTTTACACCACAGTTTTTCATAGGCATAACCGGTCAGATCTTCCACCACCGCCCGCGCTTGCGGCGCAACATTCTGTTTCAGACCGTTCGCTTTCAGACGATCAAGTTCATCAACGAAAATCTTATGCGTGCGCTTATTCAAATGGAATGTCAGCGCCTGCCACAATGCCACCAGCAATAACCCAACAGTGCCGACAAACAGCAACATCACAATGGTGGTCACCGCTTCCTGCGGCTGTACCTGGCTGCCTTTAACGAAGCCGCCGCTTTGCAGCAACAGACCGACAATAAAGGTGGCAATCGCAACGGTGGTTTTGCGTGAGAAGGTCATGACGGCGGCAAACAGCCCTTCCCGGCGCTGGCCGGAAATCATTTCGTCAATATCCGGAATGAATGGGAAAACGTTCCACGGCGTGAACTCCAGCACACAGCGGCCAACCTGATACACCCCGGCAAGAATCACCAGCAATACCACTTTGTTCTCCGTCGGGAACTGGTACACCAGGAAGAAACCGCCCAGGCACAGGATCATCACGCTGTAGGCGAAAACATAAAGCCGCGATGGGCCATATTTGATCATCGCCACACCCGCCGCCAGCGTTACCGGCAGCCCAACGATACTCATCGACAGCAGGGTTCCCGCCAGTGAAGAGGAGACGTGCAGGCAGTAGACGCAGAAGAAAACAAACACCGTGTTATAGACATCTTTTGCTGTGAATGAGAACAGATAGATCGCCAGATGCTTACGAAAAGCCCGCACTTTGAGCGTTGAAGCGTAATCTTTAAACAGGGTGAAAAGCGCCTGTAATTTCTGGCTCGCGCTGGTCGGCTGGTAGCCTTTTTCCATCTCCGCCAGCATTTCCGGCGTTAATTCACGTTCCCAGGTGACTCGCCAGGAAATAAACACGCAGAGCATAAACAGAACGGCAAAAACGATACCGTTAATCAGATAGGCATCGGCGTTTTTCTCCCCCAGCCAGCCAATCAACAAGCCGGGAATAAACGTAGCGAGGAATGTACCGGCAGCAGAAAGAAACATACGACAGGTAGAAAGTTTAGTGCGCTCATTAAAGTCTTTGGTCATTTCCGAAGGCAGCGTTTCCCAGGGAATAAGCACCATTGCCGCGATAACTTCAAATGCCAGATACACGGCGAGATAAAAGAGAAAATTCATCCCGTCGAGCCACAACAGAATATAAACCAGCATTAATGGCGCGCCGATTAACAGGAAAAACCGGCGGCGTCCAAATTTCTTGCCGAAATAGTTTTTGTAAAAGTGGTCGGTAAAGCGCCCCATAAATAAGCTGACGATAGCATCAACAATACGGGCAATCGCCACGATCGACGCCGCTTCAATCGGCGATAAGCCCACGAAGGTGGTATAGAAAAAGAGTAACCATGCACCAATAACGGTAAATGCGCCGCCGCCCATAATATCCGTCATGCCGTAGCCGATACTGACGGGAATGGTGACTTTCCGGTTTTTGCGGATCATAGCGTCTCTCCGCGTTTATGCAGCTTACCCGCCAGCGGGAAACCGTTAACCCAATGAGTTTGTTGTTTATTTTTCATGGACATCAAAACTCCGTAAGCGAATCTTCATTCAACCATGTCCAGCCTGAAGCCGGGATCGTTAAGACAAATACATCACGGCTTTCACGGTATCGCCCTTACGGTTTTTGTGTCTACTACCATACAAGATAAGGTGTTTGAATTGTGACCGAAGGCTAAGGGTGTAGAAAAAAATCTCCTAAAAAGGCAGAAATGAGAGGTGAAACGCAATTTCAAAATGGATTTTGGTGGGGTGAGAAAATAAAAAACCCGCCGGTTTTCAGGCGGGTTCTAATCCGGTACGCACAGTTCATTCCAGTAGCTGTAGCGCATCACCAGATGGAAGCGCTCATTTTTCATCGTAAATCCATACAGAAGGATGATAATCAAGGCCATAGAGCAGACCGAATGGGATCATCAGCGCCACATGGCGACCAGAATCATATTCCCCCTCCTCCACGTGCACTGGCAGCACAGGAGCAAGGCGCTCAAGCCACTGTTGCAATATTTTCTTCATTCGCGAGTTCTCCGGCTAAGGTTGACCTTTTCAGTTAAGCGCAAACGCTTCCATAACCCAAACGAGAATTTTTGCGCTGGATTGCCGAAAATCGCATATACCGCAGCTGATCATTGTCGCGAACAGCTGGCGATATAGGTTCGCCATCTGACGCACCTCATTTAAAACGTTTATTGATGAGAATGACCTTCATTGCGGGATATAAAAAAGCCCCTGCGCGATCGCAGAGGCAAGGCTGTGTCCGAGCCATCAAACGTATTAGTTAAATACCATACCGCCATCAATCAGCAGGGACTGACCGGTCATATAGTCTGAATCCGGCCCTGCAAGATAGGAGACGCAAGCTGCCACATCTTCAGGTTCTGACAGGCGCCCAAGCGTGATGCGTTTGGCGAACTGTTCGGTACCGTAACCGAGCGGTTTGCCCGCGGCTTCAGAGACCTGGCGATCGATTTCGGCCCACATCGGGGTTTTCACGATCCCCGGACAGTAACCGTTAACCGTAATGCCCAGCGGCGCCAGATCGCGCGCGGCGGTCTGGGTTAAACCGCGCACGGCGAATTTGCTTGAGCTGTAAACCGCCAGTTCCGGGTTGCCGACATGCCCGGCCTGCGAGCAGGCATTGATGATTTTGCCACCGTGTTTTTCCGCTTTAAAAGCGCTGACCGCCGCCTGAATCCCCCAAATCACGCCTTTGACGTTGATGTTATAAACCTTATCCACCACTTCCGGGGTGATCGATTCAATAGGCGTTGAAGGCGCAACACCTGCGTTATTAACGATGACATCAAAGCCTTTTAGCTTGCTTCTGGCCTCTTCCACCGCGGCAAAAACCTGTTCGCGATCGGAAACATCGACTGTCACAGCAATCGCGCTGCCCTGATGGCTGTTGATCTCGTCGGCCACGGCTTTGGCGGTGGCGGCGTTATAGTCGGCAACGGCGACGGCAAAGCCATCTTTCGCCAGACGCAGCGCAATGGCTTTACCAATTCCCTGACCGGCACCGGTCACGAATGCGACTTTTTTCATCACTTCTCCTTGGTTATTCAAAGAATCTGGTTAAGGTTGAGCTGGCCCATCAGCAGCGGGTTATCGCTGTAATCCACCGGAATGGCGACGACTGCCGGGCCATCTGTGTCCATCGCTGCACGCAGGGTCGGTTCAAGTTCCGCCGTGCTCCCGACGGCAAAACCTTTCGCGCCAAACGCTTCGGCATAGGCTTTAAAATCCACCGGGCCGAAATTCACCCCGGAAAGACGCTGGTATTTTTTCTCTTCCTGAATCGCCACCATGTTGTAAGCGTTATCCACCCAGATGATGTGCAGCACATTCGCGCCGAGACGCACAGCGGTTTCCAGTTCCATGCTGGATTGCAGAAAACCGCCATCGCCGGAAACCGACACCACTTTGCGCCCAGGGTTAACCAGCCAGGCGCCAATCGCCCACGGCAAGGAGACGCCCATCGTCTGCTGGCCGTTAGAAATCATCATCTGGCGAGCGCGGAAGCTATAGAGATAGCGGGCGATCCAGATGTGAAAACTGCCCATATCGACCGTCAGCGTTACGTCGCTATTCACGATGTCCTGCATCGCCCGCACAATGCGCAGCGGATGAATGGCGAACTGGCTAAGCTGTGCGCCTTTGCGATTGAGCAAATCGCGCTGGTTGCAGCGATCAATCAAAATCTCCGACGCGCGCGGGGTGAGGATGAGCGGTTTTTCAATCTTCGCCGCCAGTTTGTCCAGCGTGCTGGCGATGTCGCCAATCAGCTCAACATCCGGAATATAGTTGCGCTCTTCATAGGCGGGCAGCACATCAATATGCACCAGTCTGGCGTTGCCGGTATTCCACATCGCAGGTTCATATTCCACCGGGCTGTAACCAATACAGATAACCAGATCCGCCAGATGCAACAGCCGATCCCCGGCCTGGTTATTGAATAAGCCAACGCGTCCGGCGAAACGGCTGAAATGTTGCTGGTTGACTGCGCCTGCCGCCTGGTAAGTGCTGGTGACCGGAATGTGGCTTTTTTCCAGCAACAGATGTAGCGCCTCGATATTCTCCTGTCGGCTGGCCATCAGCCCCAGCAAAAACACCGGGTTTTCCGCTGCGGCGATCATTTTTGCCACGTCGTTAATCATCGCCTCCGGCGCAGCGCCTAATGCGGGAGGCGAACCGGCGGGCAGGATCGCGCCGCTGGCGGGCCGATCGGCAATATCCTGCGGCAGGCTGACAAAAGCGCTGCCTGGTCGCCCCTGTTCCGCGGCGCGAAACGCATTCGATACCACTTCGGCAATGGCATCAGAAGAAGGGACTTCTACGGCGTATTTGGTTACCGGGCTAAACATCGCGACGGTATCCATGCTTTGGTGCACCAGTTTGGCTTTGTCGGCGCGTTTAACCGCGCCGCCCAGCGCCACCACCGGATCGCCTTCGCTGTTCGCGGTCGCCATGCCGGTGATAAGGTTGGAGCAGCCAGGCCCGGAGGTGACCAGCGCCACGCCCGCCTTGCCGGTAATACGTCCGACCGCACCCGCCATAAAGGCGGCGTTGGCTTCGTGACGAACCGGAATGATTTTGATGGATGAATCCAGAAGGGAGTCAAAAACTTTATCGATTTTCGCGCCTGGAATGCCGAAAACCTGTTTAACGCCCTGAGCTTCCAGTTGTTTCACCACCATGTCGGCGCCATGCGCCCACTGCTGCGTATGGTTTTCATTGCTCATTAGTCACTCCTTTGTCTGTGTCTCAGCTTTCTACCGAACGAATTGCGGCATCGAGATTATCCGGGTGCAGATCGGCCTGAAGAAACGCCTCATCCGCGGGCAAATCAACCATCAGTTGGTGGATCTCACCGAAGGTCAACGTGCCGTGATCCAACTGATAATCCAGCAAATGGCCACCGCCGCGCCGATCGTCGGTAATAAAGTGTTCGTGATAACCGGCAACATTGATTCCCTGCATATGCTGCGGCGTGCGAAAGCCAACCAACACGCCCGCGCGGCTGTTAAAGCGAAAGACCGGCTGATCGTCGAGCACGTCGGTCATCGCCCGGTAAGGCGGCATCTGGCGCGGCACGGTGCGGGTATGCGCATGGCGAAAATGGCCCTCAATGCGCAGGGCGCAAAAGAGGTTGTCGGAAGGAATCTGTTTATCAATGATCTCGTGCAGTTGTTGCCGGCTGACGGGAGCATCAAACTGCTGGCTGTAGCTCGGCCGGAACCAGGTCATCACGGCGAACGGCGTTTTTTGCTCGGGGCGCGCCTCCCTGGCGCTGCCATCTGCACGCAACTGATAGACTTCGCTGTTGAAGGCAATCAGTTCGCCATCCAGTTCATTAAACGTGCCGAGTCCAAAATCGCCGTGATTGAGTAAATCCTTAATCGTGGTATTTCCTTCGTAAACCCCACTTAATAGCGCACTCATTAGCGATGTTTGATATATCACACATTCAGGTTTGCTTTTAGAAAAAGCACGAATTGTTTCAGTTAAATTTTCTTTGCAGGAACAATCATTTAGATTAGTCATCCTCTAATACCTCATTGAGTAGACCTTTAGAAAAGCTGATTAAATATTGACTCGTTTCAGCGAGAGATTCCAATATACAAACCATCAAGGTTTGAGATGTTTTCGATATGGAACTTCGTTATCTACGCTATTTTGTCGCCGTTGCGCAGACGCAACATTTCACCCGCGCGGCGGAAATACTGGGCATGTCGCAGCCGCCATTGAGCCAGCAAATTCGCCGTCTTGAGCAGGAAGTGGGAACGCCGTTATTTCACCGTTTAACGCGCGGCGTGGAACTCACCGATGCGGGCGAAGCCTTCTACGAAGATGCCTGCCAGATCCTCGCCTTAAGTGATGCCGCGCTGGAAAAAGCCAAAGGCATCGCGCGGGGGATCAACGGCAAACTCTACCTTGGCGTGACCAGTTCCAACGCTTTTCACATCCGCATTTTTGCCGTGCTGCGCCAGTTTCAGCATGACTATCCGCAGGTCATGCTCCATCAGAAAGAGGACAATATGGCGACGCTCATGCAGGAGCTGGATGAAGGGCTGATCGACGTCGCTTTTGTGCGCCTGCCCTGTGAAAACAGCAAAATATTTAATCTGAAATTGATTGATGAAGAGCCGATGCTGATTGCGTTGCACCGCTCACATCCGCTGGCTGATGAAGCCGAACTCGCGCTGTCGGAGCTGTGCGACACGCCTTTGGTGATCTTCCCGCAGGCGGTAGCGCCGGGGCTGTACGAACTGATTTACAACGCCTGTCTGCGCGCCGGCATCGATATGAGCCACCCGCAGCAGGCATCGCAATTCTCTTCATCGCTGAGCATGGTCAGCGCAGGATTTGGTTTCGCCATTGTCCCGCAATCCATGTCCTGCTTTAGTCATCCGCTGGTGACGTTCCACCGCATCAAAGGTGAAGTGTTGAAAACAGACGTGGCGCTGGCGTGGAGGAAATTTGAGCGTTCACCGGCGGTGAAGCGGTTTATTGATAACTTCTGAACAAAAACGCCCGGTCTGCGCCGGGCGCGTGGCGTTTAGCTGCGGTGCGTATTGACCACCTGACCGATCCCTTTTCCTTCCAGCGCTTCGTGCGGATCGGCAAAGAAATCGATATTGAAGTACGTGTCATCGGTAAGTAATTCAATGTGATGCCAGTATTGCGGTGGGCTGATGCCAAAGTGCCCGGCCTCAATCACCACTTCCACTTCCGGCGTGGTGTCGTGCTCACCGGCAAAACCGAAATACTTCACCGCGCCCTGCATCACCGACAAACGGCCATAAACGCCCTTTTTGGTATTGTGATGGGTGAGCAGCGCCTGCGGTACCGTCTCTTTCGTCCAGAAAGGTGTAGAGCGGGTATGGCGGAAGTGAAGCGGAATTTGATAGGCCATCATGAACCTCCTGAAGCGTCGTATTACCAGCCACACACATTGGTTTCTTCATCCGATTCGTAGCCACGGACAATGTTAATCAACTCTTTTACCGAATCGGCAGCATTAAGCGGATCTTTCAATGCATCAAGGCTGGAAAATTCTTTATCGACAGAAACGCCATTATTGTTGTTCGTGACCGTCAGAACATATTCACTGTTATTTTCGCTAAACCCGGCAGTCAGCTCGGCAACCGCTTCTACGGCGACATCCGGTACATATAGCGACATCGGCTTCAGCCATATTTTTTCTTTCGTTTCATGCTTGCCGGAATGAGAAATCGCTAAAGAATAGCCTTTATTTTCAGTCGTCATGATAAATACCTCACTCTTCTAGCAAAATTTTCGGGTCAACATAGAAATCGACGCTGAATATTGTGTCGTCGGTTAATGCTTCAATATTGTGCCATTTTTCCGGCGGAAAGACGGCAAATTCCCCGGCATTGATCGTCACGGTTTCTACCGGTTGCGGGCTGGTTTCATCCGCGTAGCCGTTATAGCGGATCGCCCCTTGCGACACGCTCAGTCGCGGGTAAACACCCTGCCGGGTACCGGCGTCCAGGTGGCGTTTCCAGATAGACGCCGGGGCGGTTTCTTTCGTCCAGAACGGCGTCGTGCGGGTGTGAACATAGTTTGCGGGTATGGCGATACGTTGCATGTTTCATCCTCAAAGTTCTCAGCAAGCGGTGCTCACCGGGAGGGGAAAAGCATATGTTGCATATCATATACCTCTTTTAAAATTTGTGGACTACTTTTTTTAGTGGCTATTTCCTGATGATTTTCGCTACTCAAAAAGGGTTATTGTAAAAAGCCATCAACAGGGTGAAAAATAGTCTCATTACGGCTTCAAATATAATGGTAAAGGGACAATGAAAAGCAAATCAAAACTCAACTCATTCTATTATGGCTTTCCTGTTTTTATGGTCACAACGCAAGACAGTGAAGGGAAAAATAATATCTGCGCCGCTTCATCATCAATTTCACTTGGCGAGAAAATTATTATCGGAATAAGTAAAGGTAGCAAAACACACAGTAATTTAGTTGCCGGTTCCGATGCGGTGATCAATATTCCCGATCATACCTTGTGGGAGAAAGTTGAGCAGGTTGGCAGGTTGACCGGCGGCGATACGCTATCGGAAAACCAGACCAAATGGGGCGTGGAAATCTGCCATGATAAATTCGCTAAAGCCGGGCTGACTGCGGAAGCCTCGATTGACGTGGCACCGCCGCGTATTGCTGAATGCCCGATTCAGGCGGAATGCCGTTTAGTGTCCATCAGCGATAAAGGCCGTTTTATTCTCGCCGAGCTGGATATTGTCAATCTGTGGGTAGAAAACCCACTCTTAGGTGAAAACGGCATTGTCGATTCCACCCAATGGAAGCCGCTTATTTTTAATTTCCGCGAATACGACACCGTTGGGGATGCGCTGGGCTTTAACGTTAAATATGGCAACTGATGACGATAATTGCCCCCGTTACCGGGGGCAATACTTAAAAATTTACTCCAGCAGGGTTTTATCCCAGCCATCGAAAATCGCGGCCAGGCTGTATTGCGCTGCGTTCGCCTTCGTGAGCTGGTAGCGCGCGCCGCCCTGCCCGGCACCAGGCCCGCGATTGTCGGATTCATAAAAACGGCTATCTTCCGGGTAGAACCAGATTTTATTTCCGGCTTTATCTTTGCCGGACATTTTGTCCCAGCCGTAAATATGGTCATCAATCTCGCAGTGAATAAACGCCGCCAGGCCAATGGCATGCGGATCGGCATAGCGCCCGTCACTGAATTCAGTGGTTGGATGCCACGGACGCCCGAGCGCAAAGCTGTTTGCCGGTACACCCGGCTCTTTGCTTAATTTACTGTTGATAATAAACAGGCCAAATTTCTGATCGATCTGGGTGGCGGGCGCGGTGATATAGCCGTACGGCGGGTCGGTATCATTACGGTTGCGGGCAATAATGTCGCAGCGGTCAAATACCGCAATGCCAGGGCCAAAGATAAAATCGACATGACCGCTCACTTCACAATCGGTGAAATAGCTGCGGCTGCCGCTTTTGCTGTAGAACGTGTCCTGATATCCCTCCAGCCGGACATGGCGGAAACGCGCCTTATCCGCGCCTTCAGAAATCATCAGCGCGACCGCCTGCGTATCTTTTAGCTTTTTCGGATCGGTATCCGCCAGCGCGGCATTGGCCGGAAAATCAAAGCTGTTGCGGATGGTCAGGTTCTCGATCGTCACGCCGGTGGCGCGGATCTCCACCGTGCTGGTACGCCCGGTTCCCCACTTTTTCCCGCTGGCATCCAGCGCGCCCGCCGGGGTATTCGCCTCAATCTGCGTCCGATCTTTTGACTGCCCCACCAGCGTGACCGGTTTTTCAATCACCAGCCGCTCGTTCCAGCGTCCCTCTTTGATCAGAATGCGCCACGGTGTACCGCTTTTCGGCGCAGCGGTCAGCGCCTGGCTGATGGTGGCAAACTCACCCGCCTGCGGCGTGGCGGAAACGACCGCGTTCCACTCTTCTGCCAGCGCAGTGAACGGGCTGGCGCCAATACAGGCCAGCAACAGCGCGGAATAGTGCAGTGTCTTCATCAAAACTCTCCTTCGTTTTTCAGTGTGTCAGCCAGCGCGCACAACGAATGTGTCTGGCGAATTTGCCATTACGGGCAAACAGCCTGACAGCACAGTAAATTCCGGAGGGTATTGCCCAGGCATTCTCCTGAAAACAGATCCTCCCGGCCTCGCAGCACCGGCGTAATCGAGAGTTTCTGTTTCCTGGAAAAGGTGAACTTAACAAAATGCCAGAACGCGCAATGCATATCCGGCTAAGAGAAGGTGTTAATTATTATAGAGATAAAAACAAAACGAAGTTTTACACATTAAAGAACATTGTTTTGAGATCGAATTCAAAAATATGACAGAGGACAAACAAGCCCGCTGCAAAGCGGGCGGGCGATCACAAAGCAAACACGCGCGCGCAGCCGTTAATCTGGATATTGACCTTCATACCCGGCAACCAGCCTGGCCGCGTAACGGTCTGCACGGTAATGTGTTCGTCTGTATGCGCAAAAGCGAGCGTCAGCGCGGAGAGGTAACCGACGAAATCGATATCCACGATGTGCGCCTGCGGCAGACACGTAGCGCTATCGCACGGCTCGACGCTGATTTGCTCCGGGCGCAGCATAATGCGCCGCGCGCCGGATGCCGACGCATCATCAACCGGAATGTCGCCAAGCTGGCAGCGCGCTTTCCCTTGCGCCACCTCGGCTGGCAGAATCAGCGCGTCGCCTAAAAATAGCGCTGTTTCTTCATCCGCTGGCTGCGAATAGACCTCAAAGGGCGAGCCAATCTGGGCAAAGCGCCCGTGGCGGATCACCGCAATCTGGCTGGCGAATGACAACGCCTCTTTCTGATCGTGCGTGACCAGAATCGACGCCACGCCCGCCTGAGTCAGTAAATCTGCCGTCGCTTTACGCGTGGCGGCACGCAAACCGGTATCCAGCGCGGAGAAAGGTTCATCGAGCAGCATCAGCGACGGCTGCTGCGCCAGCGCACGCGCCAGAGCGACGCGCTGCTGCTGACCGCCGGAGATTTCATGCGGCCAGCGCTGGGCCAGTTTGCTATCCAGCGACACCATCGCCATTAACGCCTCCACGCGCGCACGCTTCTCATGCCGGGAGCCGCTCAGCCCCCAGGCAACGTTTTCCCCCACGCGCAAATGCGGGAACAACGCGCCTTCTTGCGGGACAAAACCAATTTTACGTTGATGGGCGGGAACAAACTGATCGCCAGCAAACAGCGGCTTTCCGTGCATCATCATCTGCCCGCTGTCCGGCCGCTCAAACCCGGCAATCAACCGCAGCAATGTGGTTTTCCCCGAGCCTGACGGGCCAACAATCGCCGTACGGCTACCGGGTGGAATAAGCAGGTTCACACTGTCCAGCACACGTGCGGAGCCAAAGGATTTGGAAATATTGTTCAGTTCTAACATCTTAAAGACCCGACAGTTTTTGTGATTGCTTATAGAGAAGGCCGGTCAACGGCAGGGAAATCAAAATCATCAGCAGCGCGTAGGGCGAGGCCGCAACATAATCGATCTCGCTGGTGAGCGCCCAGAAACCGGTCGCCAGCGTGCGGGTGCCAAGCGGTGAAAGCAGCAGCGTGGCGGTCAGTTCATTGCTGACGCCGAGAAAGACCAGCGCCGCCGCAGCCGCAGCACCTGGAGCCGCCAGCCGCAGCGTGACGCTCAACAGCGCTCTGCCGGGCGACGTGCCAAGGCTTTGCGCCACCTGTTCCAGCTCCACCGGCGCTTGCGCAATCCCGGCGCGCAGATTGATGAGCGCTCTGGGCATCAGCATCAGCATATACGCCAGAAACAGCGTGACTTCGGTTTGGTAAATCGGTCGGGCGTAATGGATAGTGACGGTGACCAGCGCCAGCGCGACAACGATGCCCGGCAGCGAACTGGTGACGTAGTTACACCCCTCCAGCACGCGGATCAACGGACGCGGATGGCGCACCGCAAGCCAGGCCGTCGGCAGGGCAAACGCGGTTGTCAGCAACGCGCCGCAAAATGCCAGAAACAGCGTCTGGCGCAGAGAGAGCCACAAATCGGCACTGGACCAGTTCGCCAGCCCGCCAAGCCACAGCCAGCGGGCAAGCACCACCATTGGCGTGCCGAGCGCGAGAAGAGCCATCACCAGCATCAGCGCGAATCCGCACGCCGAACTCCCACGACGAAGCACAAAGCGATGCTGTTGGCGCGCTGCGCCTGCGCCAACGCGGGCATAACGCGCTTTACCGCGCGCGGCGGTCTCCAGTAATAACAACGCCAGGCAGCAGAGAGCGAGCACACCCGCCAGCATGTTGGCAGCCGGGCCGCTAAAGGTGGACTGAAACTGGTCATAAATGGCGGTGGTGAAGGTATCAAAACGGATCATCACGAACAGGCCATATTCCGCCAGTAAATGCAGCGCAACCAGCAGCGCACCGCCGCAAATCGCCAGCTTGAGTTGCGGCAAAACCACGCGGAAAAAGATGCGCCACGGCGGCGTTCCCAGCGAGGCTGCAACATCTTCAAGACCCGGATCCAGCCGACGTAATACGGCGGCCACTGGCATGTAAATAAAGGGAAAATAGGCCAACACCGCGAGAAAAACGGCGGCGGGTAAACCGTTGAAACCCGGCGCGACGCTAACCCAGGCATAACTTTGCACAAACGCCGGGATCGCCAGCGGCGCAACGGCCAGCAGCGACCAGACGCGCCGCCCAGGCAGCGTGGTTCGCTCCGTCAGCCAGGCCATGGCAACACCTGCCGCCACACAGGCCGGAACGGCGCAGGCGATCAGTAAAAAAGTGTTGTTGAGCAGCTCACCAACGCGCGGGCGAAAAATGAGCGCCTTCACCGTCGGCCACCCGGTATCAATACCCACCCCAATAACAAATCCCACGGGCAGTAAAGCAAGCAGTGCCGCAAAAGTGGCTAATACCACCAGCACCCCGGAAGGGCGGCGCCGGACGGTTTGGCTGGCCGCGCGGCGTGTCGCCGGAAGACTCAAACTGGACATAAGACGCTCATTCATACCGCAATTACAGGAGACCGGCCTCGGTCATTAACTCGCTCACTTTTTTGCTGTTCAGCGCAGAAGGCTCAACTTTTGGCGCATCCAGTTGATTCAGCGGCACCAGTTTCGCGTTGGAAGCCGCGCCCGCACCAACGGCATATTCAAAAGCGGTATTGGTACGCAGCATATCCTGCCCGGTTTTACCGGTGATCCACTTGATGAAGGCCTGCGCCTGTTTCTGGTGCTTACTGGAGGCTAAAACACCGCCGCCGGAAATGCTGACGAAAGCGCCCGGATCCTGATGTTTGAAGTAGTGAAGCTGGGTGTTTTTGCTGTTTTCGCCGGTTTTGGCCTGATCAACAAAGTAGTAGTAGTGGTAGATAACGCCGCCATCAATCTGCCCGGCATTCACCGCTTTTAAGACGGTGCTGTTGCCTTTATAAGGCACGAAATTAGTTTTCATGGCTTTCAGCCAGTCGAGCGTGGCCTTTTCACCTTTCAGCGTGAGCATTGCGCTGACAATCGCCTGGAAGTCCGCGCCTGACGGAGACGCCGCCCAGCGGCCTTTCCATTCCGGTTTGGCTAAATCCATCATCGATGCCGGAAGCTGCGCCGCGCTGATTTTTGTCGGGTTATAAACAAACACCGTGCTGCGCGCGGCAATACCGATCCAGCGACCATGCGCCGGGCGGAACTGCGCCGGAACCTGCTTCAGGGTGTCGGCATCCAGCGGCGCGAACAGGTTGGCATTATCGACCAGCGTCATTGCCGGTGAGTTTTCGGTGAGGAAGACATCAGCCGGAGAAACCTTTCCTTCCTGAACAAGCTGGTTGCCCAGCTCCGTGTCGCCGCCGTTACGCAGCGTCACTTTAATACCCGTTTCTTTGGTGAATTCATCAACCCAGGATTTTGTCAGGTTTTCATGCTGCGCGTTATACACCACGATCCCGTCGTCGTTAGTGGCGGCAGATGCCGCAGACGCAGCGAAAACCGAAGAGATGACCAGTGCGATTGAACAGAACGGCAAAAAGCGATTCTTCATCCTCATTCCTTTTAAAATAAGTGTAATAGCCAGTGCATGCGACCCGGCAGAAGTTTAATACTAGCAAAGGTGAAATGAGAATCGAAATAATTATCAAAAAGAGTGTTTCAAAATTAAATACCATAAAAATGCGAATAACTAAATTAATCTTCGGTTATTAACTACAGGATATTCTTAAGATTAAGACAACCTTAAGTTACGAAGAAATATTTCATCTATTATTAAGCATGAGGTTCTGGCAACCGTTGATTTTCTTTGAGAGGATAACAAATTAGCATCTGAACACGCGGAATAAAATACAGGCATCGCATAACAGCCTGAAAAGGTAAACAAAATAGCTATGAAAAATAAAAAGATAGATACGATGGCAAAAGTGGCTATGCGCAGCAGAGGCTTGTCGGTCAAGGAGAGACGCGTTCGCTATCAGGGGAAAATTTTCACATTTAAATATGTATCCGGCCACTATGAAGTGTTCTTTAACGATGAAAAGGTCGATGTTATCGAAACAGAAAACATCAATCAGGCGATTGCCGACTACAAAGAAAAACACAACAAAACCAAACGCCAGATACCGTAAAAATTAACCACATAATTAATGTGGTTGTGCAACTCATCTTCATCATAATAACCCATCGTTTACCCGGCATATTCCTCACACAGCCAATATTAAGCCTGCTAAGTAAGTGGTGCATTCTGCCGTCAGTGAAAACAGCAGCGATGTACCTTCTCTCGCGGGCGAACGCCAGACAGCCGCAATCCTCAGCAATAAATAGCTGAAGCAAAATGACATCGATACTGACTTAAACTAAATACACACCAACACGTTTACGATATTCAGCTCAGGCCGCCCATAACATATAAGATATATTTTATGGATAAATTCTGAATAGCCTTTGCCTTTATTACGGACTTACCGCCAGAGGATTATTCCAGATCCGTCGGCTGTGATTCTCCGGGAGTGAATTCCTGCACTTCCTGCGCAACCTTTTTCGCTTCCTGCTTGCGCTGCACATGTTCGCTGTTTTCTTTCGCGGCGCGGGCGATGTCTAATTCCTCCTGCGTCACTTTTTTGCCGGAAAAGGCGTCAATCATTTCCGTACTGCCGTCAGGATATTTAACAACCGTTACCAGACGCCCACCAAATTGCGGAATGCCGGTCATCGCCAGCGAATAATCAATTTGATGATTTTCGACTTCTTTCTTTTCTTCGAGCTGCTGCTCCGCCTTTATACCCTTCGCCTCTTTATGGCTTTCGGCGCGGCTGGAGAGCGTGACTTTGGTACTTTCATCCTGATGAGATTTGTTACCCGCTCCGCTTTCAGTGGTGGTGTGTAGATCGGCTTTGGTGGCCGTATTTTCTTGTGTTGCATTGGCAAGGTGCGTGGCTGCCTGAATCGCCTGAATCTCCTGCATCATTATCTCCGCTGCTGGTTACCCGGATAATTCGCTAATGACTCCTCCGATCTGAGTCGAAAAAAAACCCTCATAACGATTATCGACAGCAGAGAGAAACGGATTAATAACAAATAATGATGAAATAATCAGCGCTACAGACAAAATGTAAATAAGCAAATACAGATCAATCACATTAATAATTTACGTTAGGGTGGATTTATTAATTTGAATATTATTTAAGTTATCTCTTAAAAGTTAATTATGTACATTGCAGCAGTGTTTATTTCTTATTGTTAAAACATTCATGTGTGGAAATGCTATAGCCATCGACCACTGCACGATAACCGCATCCGACGCCAAACGAACTCCCCACGCCTGCTGCATGCTGCTACTCTCAAACTCTCACAAAATGAAAAACAGCAGGAGTGACCATGAGCCAACAACCTTTACATGCCGCACCGCTAAGCTGGGGCCACGGCCCCCGGACTTTCGAGATCTTTATCGAACCCACCTGCCCCTTCTCCGTCCGGGCGTTTAACAAACTGGACGCGCTGTTAGAAGCCGTCGGCGAAGAGAACGTGACGGTCAAAATTCGCCTGCAATCACAGCCCTGGCATCTCTTCTCTGGTGTGATTGTGCGCTGCATCCTGGCAGCTTCGACGCTGCCCGATGGCAAAAACGCCGCGTATAAGGTGCTGCACGCGGTTGCCGATCATCGTGAAGAGTTTGAATTTACGGATCATTGCAGCGGTCCGAATATGGATGCCACACCGCAGCAGATTATTGAACGCATTGAAAACTACAGCGGCGTACAACTGGCAGAGGCTTTTGCTCGTCCGGAGCTGCAAAGCGAAATCAAATGGCACTGCAAATACGCGCGCCAGAACGGCATTCATGTTTCCCCAACCTTTATGGTCAATGGGCTGGTGCAGGCCGATCTTGGCAGCGGTGATGACATCAGCGTCTGGGCGCAGCGCATCCTTGCCTGACCCCGCGACCACTTATACTCACTTAACACTTCAACACATTAACGAAAAGGCGGACCAAAATGTCAGACAACTACCAGCCACCGAAGGTCTGGACGTGGGATAAATCCGGCGGCGGCGCTTTCGCAAATATCAACCGCCCGGTTTCCGGCCCGACGCACGACAAAACATTGCCGGTGGGCAAACACCCGCTCCAGCTCTATTCGCTCGGCACGCCGAATGGTCAAAAAGTCACGATCATGCTGGAAGAACTGCTGGCAAAAGGGGTTAGCGAGGCGGAGTACGACGCCTGGCTGATTCGTATCGGCGAAGGGGATCAATTCTCCAGCGGTTTTGTCGACGTCAACCCGAACTCCAAAATCCCGGCACTGCGCGATCACAGCACGACGCCGCCGACGCGCGTGTTTGAATCCGGCGCGATCCTGCTGTATCTGGCAGAGAAATTCGGCCACTTCCTGCCAAAAGATCCGGCAGGACGCACGGAAACGCTGAACTGGCTGTTCTGGTTACAGGGCTCTGCGCCGTTCCTCGGCGGCGGCTTTGGCCATTTCTACAACTATGCGCCGGTTAAAATCGAGTACGCCATCAACCGCTTTACCATGGAAGCCAAACGTCAGTTGGACGTGCTGGATAAACAGCTGGCCAACCATAAATTCATTGCGGGTGATGAGTACACCATTGCCGATATGGCGATTTGGCCGTGGTACGGCAACGTGGTACTTGGCAATGTATATGACGCCGCAGAATTCCTCGATGCAGGCAGCTACAAAAATGTGCAGCGCTGGGCACAGGAGATTTTCGCCCGCCCGGCAGTGAAACGCGGTCGCATCGTTAACCGTACGTTCGGCGCGCCGAACGAGCAGCTGCACGAGCGCCATGACGCCAGCGATTTCGATACGCAGACCGAAAATAAGCGCAACGCCTAATCTTCCTCGCCGGGCGGAATGCCGCCCGGTTTCTTATCCCGCTGCCAGCTCGTCACTCTCCATTTGTCGAAGCGCCGCAAGCGTCGCCAGCGCCTCCTGCTCGTCAATAATGCTCATGGCAAAGCCAACATGCACCAGCACCCACTGGCCGAGCAATTGGCGCGGCGATTCTTCGCACACCAGCGCAATATTGACATCGCGGCGCACACCACACACATCAACCTGCGCCAGTTGATGAAAATCGTCGCCAACGGCCACCACCTGGCCCGGTACGCCTATACACATCGTTGCCTTACTCCACTTCAATACTTTTGATCTGCACGCCGTCGCTGTGCTCAATATGCAACGTCGGGCAGTGACAGCGCGGACATTCATCGTGCCGGGTGATCTCTACCGACGCGCTACAGTTCCAGCACCACGCCTGGGCGGGTTTATGGATGATATGCAGCGTGCATCCCTGTGCCAGCGTATCGCGACAGGCAATATCGAAACCGAACCGCAGGGCGCTCTCTTCGATACAGGCCAGCGCGCCGATTTCCAGCCAGACGCCGGTCACGCGCTGCGCGCCGTGCTGCTTCGCCTGCTGTTCGATAATTTCTACCGCATTCTGGCACAGCGATAACTCATGCATGCTGCGCGCCTCGCTGGCCGAACAGCAGCGCGCGGCGGCTTACGCTGGCATCCGTGACCGGTAGCGAGAGCACCATCTTCAGGCAGTTATCCGCCAGTTGTACGCCCTGCTGCGGGCTGAGATCGGGCGTTAATGGCGACATCAAGGAGCAACTCAGATACTGCCCCAGCGCCGGTAATTCGCCAACGGTAAAGGTCATCTCGCCGTAGGGCAGTTGCAACCCCAGCCGCTCGCTGACGCGCCGCACCGGCCAGCATTGCTGTGGGCCGGGATAGATGTGCAAGCTCAGCATCCACGGCGTCAGCACGCAGCCAAGCCACTGGTTTTCAAACAGAGTAAACGGCGTGGCGTACACGTCCATTTGCGGATGCACAAACGGCAGCCCCTGCATTTCATGGGCGGCAATCGCCTTAAAAGCCAGCTGCACTTCGCGGTGCGGCGAAACGTCAAATCCTGGCAATTCATCATTGTGCATGAGCAGCCTCCCGTGGCGTCAGCACAACGCCGGATTCAGCCAATGCATCAATCACCGCCGCCAGCGCGCTATCAAGGCAGGCTTCCACCACCGGCGTCATGCCGATATGCGGCTCCAGCGAGGCTGGCGTAACGCCAATCAGCGTCAGTTTCGCCGGAAACTCACCGGTAAAACGCAGCGCCGACAGTACGTCCGCCAGCCCTAACTGGTGCGGAGAAATTTTATTGCTGAACAGCGTCGGCACTTCGTCATCACGCAGGATGATGACCCTTCCAGGCTCGCTTTTCCGGCTGACGATCGCGTCGGCAATAATCAGGTGATCGCGGTTAGCCATCGCGTCGAGCAGCTCCATTCCGGCGGTACCGCCATCCAGCGCTTCAACCTCTTCCGGCAGATGGAAGCGCTGCGCCAGCGCTTCCACAACCCGTACGCCAATCGCTTCGTCGGTCAATAAAATGTTGCCGACGCCCAGCACTAAAATCGACATCACAGCACCTTCACCGACACAACGTCATTGCCGTCCGCGTCCAGCACATGCACTGCGCAGGACATACAGGGATCGAACGAATGCACGGTGCGCACCACTTCCAGCGGTTTTTGCACGTCCGCAACCGGTGTGCCCACCAGCGACAGTTCGTACGGCCCGGCGTCATCATTAAAGTTGCGCGGCCCGGCATTCCAGGTCGATGGCACAACCGCCTGATAGTTGGCGATTTTACCGTCTTTGATCACCACCCAGTGGGAAAGCATGCCGCGCGGCGCTTCCAGAAAGCCGACGCCTTTAAACTCGCCGCTCTGCGGAATGTCGGTTTTCGCATAGGTCTGCGTGTCGCCTTTGCCGATATTATCGATCAGCGCCTGATACTGATTTTGCAGCACGCCGTGCAGTTCGCAGGCGTGAACGGTGCGGCCAATAATGCGCCCCAGCGTTGAATGTAGCTGCGCCACGCCGATCGTTTTGCCGGTTAATTTCTGGTAGATAGCGACAATATCATTCAGCTTCGTCGCGGTGGTTTCGTGTTTCGCTGCCAGTTTGCAGAGCATATTGGCCAGCGGACCCACTTCCACCGTTTTGCCGTAAAAGGTGGGCGATTTCACCCAGGAATATTTGCCCTCTTCCTGCCAGCCGGTGTACTGCGGCAATGTCGTGCCCTGCCACGGCTCCTGCGGCGCCTCGTCTTTGTACCACGCGTGTTTCGCGCTCTCCTGGATCCCTTTCACCATAAACGGATCGTCACCGGTGGTGATCGCCCGGAAGGTGCTGAGATCGGCGTTTTCGATATACCCGCCGGGGAACAGGAAGCTGCCGTTGTTCGCATCGGTGGGAAATTCCGGCGTGCTGAGGTAATTCACCGCGCCTTTGCCGAGCGACAACCACTCGGGATAGAACGCGGCAATGACGGCGGTATCAACTTTATAAACCTGCTCAATAAAGCCCTCGAGGCGATCGATAAACGACTTCAGGTACATCAGGCGTTCAAGGTTCAGCACTTCAATGCTGTCAAGGTTGATCGGGTTGGCGACACCGCCGACCGCCAGGTTCTGGATATGCGGCGACTTGCCGCCGAGCAGCGCCACAATGCGGTTAGCATCGCGCTGGCACTCCAGCGCTTGCAGGTAGTGTGCGACAGCTATCAGGTTCACTTCCGGCGGCAACTTCATTGCCGGATGTCCCCAGTAACCGTTGGCAAAAATACCCAACTGGCCGCTGGCGACCAAAGCTTTGATCTTATCCTGCACCGCTTTGAACTCGCCTTCGCTGTTCAGCGGCCAGTCAGAGATCCCGTGCAGCAGCGCGGCGGCTTTTGCCGGATCGGCCTGCAACGCCGAGGTGATATCCACCCAGTCGAGCGCCGAGAGCTGATAAAAGTGGACGATGTGATCGTGGATCGAGTGCGCGGCAAGAATAATATTGCGGATGTACTGCGCATTCAGCGGCACATTGACCTTCAGCGCACTTTCTACTGCCCGCACCGAAGCGATCGCGTGAATGGTGGTACACACGCCACAAATACGCTGCATGATGATCCAGGCATCGCGCGGATCGCGATCCTTCACAATCTCTTCCATTCCGCGCCACATGGTTCCCGATGACCAGGCCTTTGATACGACGCCGTTTTCAATTTCGCAATCAATGCGTAAATGACCCTCAATGCGGGTCACCGGATCGATGGTGATACGTTGACTCATGCTTCGCTCGCCTCATGTCGCGCAGGTGTTTTTAACGGAGGAATAATCGGCAACAGACGTATGAGTAAGATGTATGCACAAACTTCAATTGCCACAAAACCAATAGAGATCAACAGCTCCTCCCCGGTCGGGAAGTAGCCGTATCCGTTGCCGGGATTGAACGCCAGCAGCGAATAGGAGAGCCGCCACAGCGCGCAACCTAACAGCATGCTGAGAGCAGCCAGGAACAGAACGCGGGAATCGTTGCGCCAGCGGGAAATGCGCAGCGCCAGCAGCGGGAAGGCCAGCAGCGCCAGTTCCAGCCAGAATATCAGGCTGTAAAAATCCCCGGCGAATGCGTAATGCCACTTGCCGCGCCAGCTGATTTCACCGACGCGCAGCAGCAGGAACAGCGCCAGCAGAACGCTTATCACGCCCATCAGTTTATTGAACAGGCGCTTCTCATTCGGGCCGTTGCCGCGCAGGCTGGCCTGCATTAAGGAGCCTTCAAAGATAACGATCGAAAAGCCCATAATAAAAGCGGTCAGCAGTGAGAAGAGCGGCAGCATTTCGTAGCTTTGCCACAGCGGATAAACTTTGTATCCGGCGGCAATCATCAGCGATCCCATCGATGACTGGTGCATCGTCGGCAACAGCGCGCCAAGGGCGATGATAAAAAACATCACCTTATTCAGGCGGCGCAGCGAAACCTTCCAGCCGAGCCTTTCCAGCAGCGCAGGCGCAAATTCCAGCGCCATCACGCCGATATAGATGGTCATACAGACGGCCGTTTCGAACAGCACCGAATTAACGTTGAAGTATCCGGGAATGTAGAAATAGGGCAGATTCCAGTAACGGCCAACATCAATGGTGATGGATAACCCACCCAGCGAGTAACCGAACAGGCTGCACAGCAGCGCCGGACGCACCAGCGGATGATAATCGCCGCGGTTGAAGACATAGACCGCCCACGCCAGCGCCCAGCCACCGCAGGCGAAGCCGGTGCCGATCAGCAGGTCGAAGGCGATCCAGATCCCCCACGGATAACCGCCGTTCAGATCCGAGACCGATCCAAGGCCGAAGATCAGACGTTTGAGAATAAAGATCGCGCACAGCACGATCAGCGGGGCGAACAGTAGCACGGGTTTGCTCAGCAGCTTACCGCCCATGGCTTGTGGATCATGACTCATGGTCATCCTCCTCGTGGTGCTCATTCTTCGTATTGCGCCGCACCAGCGCCGTCAGACCTGCCAGCACCGCCAGCGGCAACATCATGCCTTTGTACACCGTATGCTGAACGTGTTCGGATCGCGCGCCGGTCGCCAGGGAGTCCAGCGCCGGTAAACCAAGATCCGTATAAGGCACGCCTGTCAGCACCAGCACCTGCGTGCCGCCGCCCTCTTTCTCGCCGTATAAGTGCGGGTAATAGTGCGGGACATCGTGAAGGTAAACATCGTCGGCATGCAGCGTCTGACGGGGATAGCGATATTCGGAACCCGGCTTCAGCGTGAGGCGTTTTTTGGCTTCGGCCAGCAACTCCTCGCGGGTGCCGTAAATCACCGCCCCTGCCGGGCAAACTTCCACGCAGCCGGGAAGCTCGCCTTTATCAAGGCGCTCGACGCCTTTCTGATTGCAGAGCTGGCATTTGTGGATCTGGCCGAACGGGTTGTCGTAATCATATTTCGGCACGTCGAAAGGACAGGCGACCATACAGTAGCGGCAGCCGGTACAGACATCCGGGTTGTAGTGAACAATGCCGGTGACGGCGTCTTTCTTCAGCGCCTGTACCGGGCAGACCGACACGCAGTTAGCATCCACGCAGTGCATGCACTGCTTTTTGATGTAGGCATAGCCATTTTCGGCCTGGTCTTTGTTTTGCCCGTTACCGCTGTGCCAGACCTGAATAATGTTGTTGGTATACGGAGAGAGTTTGTCGTTGTTCGACCAGGTTTGTTCACCCTGCGGGTTAGGCACCGGCGAGTTGATCGCCTGGCAGCGTGAAACGCAGGCCTGGCAGCCGACACAGAGCGTCGAGTCATATAGCATTCCCAGCGCTCCGGGGATCGGCGGTCGGTTTTGCGCAGCGGCAAAACTGGCGGACGATCCCCCCACCAGCAGCGCCCCGCCGGACGCCACTTTGAGAAAATCACGTCTGTTCACGGCTATTCTCCCTGCGAATCAGCGTCGTTTTTCTTCTGTTGCCGCCCCAGCTCGCGCACCGTCATCACGCCAACGCCCGCCACCAGACCGACTACGCCACCCAGCAGGCCGACGGCCGTTGCTGACACCGTGCCGCCCTCTTTCAGTTGCACGTCGGGTTTTTCAGCGCGCGGTGTGGGATTTTCGACATGGGCAAGCTGAGAGATGCCTTTATGAAAGCCAACGCCTTCTTCATTACAGCCGTAACAAGGGTGACCGATAGCAACTGGCCATGCGCCACCAACATCGCAGAACTGTAACGTCGAGCAGTTACCCCAGGTTTCCGGGCCTTTACAGCCGAGGTGATAAAGACACCAGCCCTGCCGGTGCCCGGCATCGCCGAACTCTTTTGCAAAACGTCCGGCATCAAAGTGTGGGCGGCGTTCGCAGTGTTCGTGGATCAAGCGCCCGTAAGCAAACGCGGGCCGGTTTTTGCTGTCCAGCGCCGGGGGTTTGCCAAAGGTGATGAGATGCGCCACGGTAGCGAGGAAATTTTGTGGGTTCGGCGGACAGCCAGGAATATTAATCACCGTTTTCCCCGGCAACACCGCCTGCAAACTGACCGCGCCGGTAGGATTCACCCCTGCCGCCGCCACACCGCCCCAGGCGGCGCAGGAACCAATCGCGATAATGGCGGCGGCGTTTTCTGCCGCCTTGCGAATATGGTCAACAATAGGCTCGCCGGCCACCATGCAATAAATACCACCGTCTTTCATCGGAATGGAGCCGTCAACCACCAACACGTACTGGCCTTTATACTGCTCCAGCGCATGGTGTTTGTTCTCTTCAGCCTGATGCCCGAACGCGGCGGAAAGCACTTCGTGGTACTCCAGCGAAATGGTTTCCAGCACAAGGTTTTCAACGGTGGGATGAGTGGCGCGAAGCAGCGATTCGGTACATCCGGTGCACTCCTGCGCACCAATCCAGACAACCGGAGGACGTTGCGGATGGCTGATGGCTTCTGCCATCTCTGCGGCCGCCTTGCCGCTCAGCCCCATCGTGGCCGCCAGCGCGGCACACAGCTTCATAAAATCACGACGACTCACACCCTGGGATGCTAAATGTAAATTATCTCCTGCCATTTATTTTTTATTCCTCAGCCCGAACTAAGAATATTCTCCATCCAACAGGAAGAAGAGTGCTGCGATCGCTCCGACAATTAAGCACATAAAAATCAGGGGCATTATGCAAAAATGAGACGGGGATTACATTACACGGACTGGGTGTAGGGGTATTAGGGCACAAATGAACAAAAAAAAATGAAAGTCACCCTCGACAAAAGTGACCTTCACAAAAGAGAACTACATATTGAGCGAAGCGTATTGTTATGTTTCGAGGCGGTATCCCGCCATAAAAAATCGGATCACCGTGCTGGAGTGATTCTCGCGAAAGAAGTCCATCACCATCTCTTTATCCAACCCGTAGCGGCGAGTGAGAATGCCTGCTTCCCACGCGCTGAGTTGTCGATCGCCTGTCTTTTCAAACATGCGGTGCGAAAACCCAAGGACAAAACCCCGCTTATAGTCCGGGCAGAAATGCGCCACATTGCTGGCGCTATCCGCCTGTGCTGCATTCAGCCCGGCCATTAAACCTTTACCAAAATGGTTTTCCATCGTTATCACCCCTAATCGCTATATAAAAAATTATATAACGATCTGTTGCGGGGGTGATAGCGCTGATTAAAACGCCACCCATTCGTCCGACGATGCGGCAGATTTAGAAGTGGTTTTGCGCGACAAATCCGGTTTTACCAGTGCTGTCGTTGCTGAGTTATTCTGCTCGTTACTGGAAAGACGGAACTGCTGAACAGAACGTTGCAGCTCTTCGGTCTGACGCTCCAGCGCCGCCGCTGCCGCAGAGATCTGCTCCACCAGCGAGGCGTTCTGCTGCGTTACGCTATCCATCTGGCTGATCGCGACGCCTACCTGAGAGATACCTTTACTCTGCTCCGCAGAGGCCGAGGCAATTTCTTTCATAATGGTGGTCACTTCGGTCACGGCCCGCAGGATACTTTCCATGGTGGTGCCGGTGTCATTAACCAGTTTCGCCCCTTTCTCAACGCGGCTGACTGAATCGGCGATCAGCGTTTCGATCTCTTTCGCCGCACCCGCACTGCGGCTGGCAAGGTTACGAACTTCCCCGGCGACGACGGCAAAACCACGCCCTTGTTCACCCGCGCGCGCCGCTTCAACCGCAGCGTTCAGCGCCAGAATGTTCGTCTGGAAGGCAATGCTGTTAATCACGGTGGTGATCTCAGCAATTTTCTTCGAGCTACCGGAAATTCCGTCCATTGTGCTGATGACGTCTTTAACCAGCGCGCCGCCTTTGCTGGCGGTGGCTGAAGCCACTTCCGCCAGTTGACTGGCCTGACTGGCGTTATCAGCATTCAGTTTGACCGTTGAAGTCAGTTCTTCCATGCTGGCTGCCGTCTGCTCCAGCGCGGCGGCCTGTTCTTCGGTACGGGAAGAGAGATCATTATTGCCGGAAGAGATTTCACTCGCCCCGCGCCAGATATTTTCGCTACCGTGGCGGATACTGCTAACCGCTTCACGCAGGCTATCTTGCATCGCCAGCAACAGCGGCACGACTTTGCCGACGCAGTTACGACCAAAATCTTCCAGCGGCTGGCTGAGATCGCCCTGCGCCATCAGCGTGAAATGCGCGCGGATACGATCCAGCGGGCGCACCAGCATGGCGACCAGATAGCGGTCGGTAAAGAGCAGGATCAACAGGCCAATCACCATCGCTGAAATAATTGCCACGCGAGTGGTTTTCGTCTGGCTATCGACGACAACGCGCGTCTGATCGAGCATCTCGCCCGCGGCTTTATTAAAGCTTTCGGTCGCCGCCCCAAAGCTGCGGCTTAAACCCGGCGTGACATTATTTGCTTGCTGGCGATAGGCGTCAGTCGTTCCCTGCTGCGCCAGTTGAAATTGCGGCGTGATCCCCTGCTCCAGCAGCGCCTGCCAGTTACTGATCACTTGCTCAGAGACTTTCTCATCTATCGGCCCTGGCGAAATCGCTTTAAACGCCGCCAGATAACGGGTCATATTGTCCAGCGCCTGTTGAACCGGCGCCATATCCGGCGAGCCACCCGCAGCTTTGGCTTCCATTACGCGGCTAAGACGAGTCACAAACCGAAAGTACTGATCATTGCCCTGGCTAAGCAGAGTCATCTGTGACACTAACTGGCGATCCACCTCATTGCCGTCGGCCACTTTTGACAGAGAAAAAACGCTATACAAACCGACGCCTGACCACATCACGCCGAAGATCCCGAGGATCGCCAGCATAACGGCTCGTATAGTAAAGTTACGAAGCATACTCATAATATTATCCTTGCGTGAAGGTACATTCTCGCCTGCGGGCGAGAGTTATCTCCGTTATCGGCATGGACAAGAAAATTCTGCATGGTAAAAGTGAAAAAAATGATAAAAAAAATTTCACCCTTCTTTTTTTTCGTCAGCCTGCATCGGGGCCGTACAGAATCTTATTCTGTCTCATCATTGGGTTATTAATCGTTGTCATCACCACGGCGTTTATTTACAATAAATAAACATAAGTCATTGTTTTTTAACAAAATAAAAATAAAAATTAATCAGCTAATTATTTCTATAGGTAATGATTTAAAAATCCTTAATTAATAATATGGAAAAGAGAATTTCCTCGTTGATATATAAAAAAAGAAAAATTCAAATGTTACCTAAAGTTAAAATAAGAATTTTTAAAAAGTTAAAAAATGAATAAAAAAACACAGGAAAATAATGTCTTCAATAATGAAAAAAGAGGTTTTAAAACAAATAAAAATGATGATTAAGGAGCATTAAAATTTATTTTAAGCATGGTTAACTGATTATTTATTATTCTGACGACAGTGATGCTTTTTAGCACTTACTGGCGCGGACATCGCGCCGTAAGCCGCATGCACACTGGCCTGAAGCGATACAGCAGTGAACCCGACAACGCAATCATGCACCCGATTTCAGCCGCTGTGAGAAGAAAGGCTTATATTCGGCGCGGTATCCGTGCTATTTCCGATCGCTCACTGGCATTTCGCCCGAAAGTTTTTTCGCAGATATTTATCCAGGAATTTTCGCAGAAGAACAGCAACACCTAACGTAAATTAATAGCGCAGTTTTACTTACAAACCGGATAATAAAAATGCGCCATTATCTTTGCATAATGTGTCTTTTGCTACTTAACAGCATAAAAATCCGTAATAGCATATTCAAGCACTATTATAAATCACTAATTTATTATTAACGAAACATTCCTCTACTGGCGATTTCCTGCTCTTTTTGCGGGAACGATCCACTCAATGCAGATATTTTTCGAACCATCCAAGGGTTCGTTGCCAGGCCAGTTCCGCCGCCGCATGATCGTAGCGCGGCGTTGAATCGTTATGAAAACCGTGGTTAACGGCCGGGTAGATGTAAGCTTCAAACACCTTGTGGTTGGCCTTCAGTGCCTGTTCATAGGCAGGCCAGCCTTCGTTAATGTTTTTGTCCAGTGCAGCGTAGTGGAGCAGTAACGGCGCCTTGATTTTTTCCACCCCGGCGACGGGCGGCTGGCGGCCATAAAACGGCACCGCACAAGCCAGCTCCGGGTAAGCAACTGCCGCTGCGTTAGCAACGCCGCCGCCGTAACAAAAGCCGGTGATCCCGACTTTGCCAGTGGCATCCGGATGCTTTTGCAGAAACTCAATGGCGGCAAAGAAGTCGTTCATCAGTTTTGTGGGATCGACTTTTTGTTGCAGCTCGCGTCCTTCATCATCATTGCCGGGATAGCCGCCGACGGAGCTTAAACCATCCGGAGCCAGCGCGATGTAACCGGCCTTGGCAACGCGGCGGGCGACATCTTCGATATACGGATTCAGCCCGCGATTTTCATGCACCACCACGACAGCCGACACTTTGCCCGTCGCTTTTGTCGGTTTAACCAGATAACCGCGAACATCGCCGTGACCGTTGGGCGATGGATAGGTAATGTACTCGGGGCGAATATCCGGATCGGTAAATTCGACCTGCGTTGCCAGCGCGTAGTTGGGCTTGAGCAGATTGAACAGCGCCAGCGCGGTCATGCCGCCGACCGTGTATTTGCCAGCCATCTGTAAAAACTCGCGCTTGTTGATCTTGCCGTGCGCGTAGTAGTCATAGCAGTCGAGCAACTCTTGCGGGAAATCTTTCGCCGTCAAACGCGTCATTCTCTGTCTCCTCCATTTAGCCACTCTAAGCAAAGCATAGCGTTACGGTTTTTGCCTAAAAAATGCGCAGGTATAACCATAACCTTTTGATAAGCTGAAAACGGACGTAAGATAAAAACGCTGTTTCGATTTTCATATAAAAGCCAGATAAGAAAGGAGACATCATGCCCGGTTTCGCCAATCCGAATCGCTACGAACAGATGCAGTATCGATACTGCGGTAAAAGCGGCCTGCAACTGCCCGCGCTTTCTCTCGGTTTGTGGCACAGCTTTGGTTATGGGCAGGCGCGGGATTCGCAACGCGCCCTGCTGCGTAAAGCCTTTGACCTTGGCATTACCCACTTTGATTTAGCCAACAACTACGGGCCGCCGGCGGGCAGCGCGGAAGAGAATTTTGGTCGCCTGCTGCGCGATGACTTCGCCGCTTATCGCGATGAAATCATTATTTCCACCAAGGCTGGCTACGATATGTGGCCTGGCCCGTATGGTTCCGGCGGCTCGCGTAAATACCTGCTGGCCAGCCTCGATCAGAGCCTGAAACGCATGGGCGTTGAATACGTGGATATCTTTTATTCACACCGCGTAGATGAAAAAACGCCGATGGAAGAGACCGCAGCAGCGCTCGCCCAGGCGGTGCAAAGCGGTAAAGCGTTGTACATTGGCATCTCTTCTTACTCCACTGAACGTACGCAACAGATGGCAGCATTGCTGCGCGAGTGGAAGATCCCGCTGCTTATCCATCAGCCTTCGTACAACCTGCTGAACCGTTGGGTCGATAAAACCGGCCTGCTCGATACGCTGGAAGATAACGGCGTGGGATGTATCGCGTTTACCCCGCTGGCGCAGGGGCTGTTAACCGGCAAATACCTGAACGGCATTCCGGAAGGTTCCCGTATGCAGCGTGAAGGCAAGAAAGTGCGCGGTTTGACGGAGAAAATGCTGACACAGAGCAATCTCAACAGCCTGCGGTTACTCAATGAGATGGCGCAACATCGCGGGCAGTCGATGGCGCAAATGGCGTTGAGCTGGTTATTGAAAGATCAGCGCGTTACCTCCGTGCTGATTGGCGCAAGCCGTCCGGAGCAAATCGAAGAGAACGTACTGGCGCTGAATAACCTGACATTCAGTGAAGAGGAACTGGCGCAAATCGATAAGCATGTTGCCGACGGCGAGTTGAATCTGTGGCAGGCATCGTCAGATAAATAACAAAAAAGCCGGGTAGCGCTGCTTGCCCGGCTTTCCGCCCTCTTACGGCTTTTATCAGTGATTATGGCGCGTCAGGCGATCCAGATACCCCATGACGAAAGCAGACAAAACAAACGTCAGATGAATTATCACGTACCACATCAGTTTATTGTCCGGGACGTTTTTCGCGTCCATAAACACACGCAGCAGATGAATCGAAGAGATCGCCACAATGGACGCCGCCACTTTGTTCTTAAGTGAAGTCGCGTCCATTTTGCCGAGCCAGTTCAGCTTCTCTTTGTGCTCGGCGATATCCAGTTGCGACACGAAATTCTCATAACCAGAAAACATCACCATCACCAGCAAGCCACCCACCAGCGTCATATCCACCAGCGATAGCAACGTCAGGATCAGATCGGCTTCCGCCAGGTTGAAGACATTGGGCAGGACGTGAACAATCTCCTGAAAGAATTTCAGCGTCAGTGCAAGTAAAGCGAGGGAAAGGCCAAAGTAGACCGGGGCGAGCAACCAGCGCGAGGCGTACATTGCGTTTTCCAGAAAGCGTTCCATGTAGCGTTAGTGTCCTGTCAGATAACGAAACCGACGCCCAGTATATCTCAGGATGGCAAACACTTTGCAACACCTGGCCGGGCGGGGTTACACATCCTCCGGGTTCACCCACGGCCGCTGATTCTCAGGCCAGACCAGCACCACCAGCGCCGGATAGGCTTCCATACTGAACTCGCGAAAACACTGGCGCAGATTGAGGACATCCAGATCGGACTGCGAGACTTTTTCACCGTTGACACAGCGTTTTTTTATATTGTCGTAATACTTATACACCGCTGAATTGAGATCGCTACAGCGACGCTGTGCTTCAAATAAACCCGGCGTACTATTTAATTCCGCCATGTTCATACGTTTAATTGTCGCATGAAGAAAATCAATATATTCATGGTTGACGCGCCAGTACCATACCGGAGTAATCGCGTTCATTAATACCGAAAAATGATCTTCGCCTTCCTCTTTTGACAATGGCTGATACTGCGGAGGGCGATTGTCAATTTCACTAAGGGGAGGGTTTTTATTGTACTCACGCATCAATAAAAGTACGCCGCCCGTCAGCAGCAATATAGCAATAACAGAATAAAAAATACTGTTCATGAGCAGGCTCCTTTTTTTTGATTTTAAAAGTGCGCCGTGATATTGTCAACGAACCTCACGCCCGCACTCCCTCTTCCTTGTTGATATTAAAGGACATTAGAAATGCTTCCCGAGAATCTTGTCCCGGCACGATTTCATATTTCTACTGCTGAAACCAGCCCTGGAGAAGAAGGAACAGAAACTAATTTAGCTCAGGGGAAAACAACCCTCGCCGATCATGCCAACGATATATTAGCTAATGCCAGCCGCGGTGGGCAGTCAAGAAATATGTTACTTGAAGAGCGCGATCGCCATATAAAAGAGCGTCTGTTGCGGGTGGTAAAAATCGAGACATTCGCTCGTCTGCTTAATGACTTACAAGAAGAGGGCGAGATTGAACCCCAGGTATTAAGTCAAATAATTACCGAAAAAACGCAGCAAATTAATGAAAACGGGAATGAGATTTGGCTTAACCTGATTACTCGTGAAAAGGACGGGCCACTATTTTATAAGCTTGGGGATGAATAACATGAGCGATGTCGATAATAATGTTTATTTAACTTTAATTGACAAAAATAGCGATGAATTTATCTTAGAGCACAATAAAGAGGCGCTGATACTCAGTAAAAATGAAACCATCGCCCGTATTGCCCGTGAGCTGGTTTCCATTCCTGCGGCGCTCGTGCGCCTGAAATGGCAGAACCGCCGGGAAATCTACCCGTTACAGGTAAAAGAGGAAATTTACGGCGCGGTGATCAATGCCATCATCGAGCTAAAGCCGGAACTGCGCGACAAAATCATGGGGCGGCTGGAGGCTAACTACCAGCATTTGCTGGCGCGGGAAACCGCAACGCTGCGCCTGACCCGCAAACTCAGCGACGGCGAATACCATACGACGACGGTCACCACCGTCGCGCCAGAGGCAGGCAACCAAAAAGCCGCGCCGGAGAAGCAAGAAAAAACCGCAGGCACAAAATTAAAATAAGCGCGTCGCCTTTTTTATTCCCCACATATATCAGACATAAAAAAAGCTGGCCTTTGCCAGCTCTTATCACTCAGCACCGCGTTTAGTGTGCTTTAACCGTCTCTTCACCCACCAGACCGATTTTGAGATAGCCCGCCTGATGCAGGGTATCCATCACTTTCATCATCGTCTCGTAGTCCACGGTTTTATCCGCACGGAAGAAGATCGTGGTGTCCTTTTTGCCTTCCGTTACGGCATTGAGCTGGTTAACCATCGTCTCGTCGGTTACCGGATCGTTGCCGATGAACATGGTGTTATCCGCTTTCACCGACAAGTAGACCGGTTTTTCCGGGCGCGGCTGCGGCTGGCTAGTAGAGGCCGGAAGATTCACTTTTACATCAACGGTGGCAAGCGGCGCGGCCACCATAAAGATAATCAACAGCACCAACATAACGTCGATAAACGGCGTCACGTTGATTTCATGCATTTCGCCGTTATCATCCAGGTTTTCGTTAAGACGCATTGCCATAGAGCATCAACCTAAACGTAATTTTGACGCGGTGCGAACCGGCTGCGCATTGCTGGCGGCCAGGTCAAGATCGCGGCTTTGCAGCAGCAGAACCTGCGCGGCAACATCGCCAAGCATGGCTTTGTAACTGCCAATCATGCGGGCAAAGACGTTATAAATTACCACCGCCGGAATTGCCGCTACCAGGCCGATAGCCGTTGCCAGCAGCGCTTCTGCGATACCCGGCGCCACAACAGCAAGGTTAGTGGTCTGCGTCTGCGCAATACCAATAAAGCTGTTCATGATGCCCCAGACCGTACCAAACAGGCCGATAAACGGTGAAATCGCGCCAATCGTCGCAAGATAGCCGTTGCCGCGCCCCATATAGCGACCTGTTGCCGCAACACGGCGTTCAAGACGGAAGCCAGTACGCTCTTTAATGCCGTCGTTGTCTTCGCTGCCTGCGGATAACTCCAGTTCATTCTGGGCTTCATTAATTAATGACAGGCTCAGACTTCTGGCGTGGAAAGAGGAGGCAATTTCGCTGGCCTGATCCAAAGAACGCGCTTCAGCCAGTTTCTGCTGCTCGCGCTTAAGGCGGCGCTTCTGCGAGATCATTTCTGCGCTTTTACTGAAGAACAGCGCCCATGTAGCGACTGACGCGAGAATCAGGCCGATCATCACAATCTTTACGACGATGTCAGCATGGTGATACATACCCCACACGGATAGATCCGTCTGCATCAAATTATTACCCACTGTGTATCTCCGAGACGCAAATCACAAAATCTGCACGTAATAATATCAAAATGCCACCGAATTGATAGTGGTTCTCATTAGTATTTACATAGTGCCGTAAAGAGAGGCCTGTTTCTTTGCGCTAACACAGTAAACGCCCGCGCAAGGCACGGAATGCGAAAAAATTAACGCTCTGCCGCCAACATGGCGATGCATCAACGTGCAATCATGGTAGTCTGGACATCCAGACGTATAAAAACAGGTTGAGCAACAATGACGGCGAAGCATATAGATACCGCTCTGGTAAACGCAGGGCGCAGTAAAAAATACACGCAGGGTTCGGTGAACAGCGTTATCCAGCGCGCGTCTTCACTGGTATTCGACACGGTTGAAGCCAAAAAACATGCCACACGCAATCGCGCTAATGGTGAATTGTTTTATGGCCGTCGCGGTACGCTGACGCACTTCTCCTTACAGGAAGCGATGTGCGAACTTGAAGGCGGTGCGGGCTGTGCGCTTTTCCCCTGTGGAGCGGCAGCGGTGGCCAATACCATTCTGGCGTTTGTCGAACAGGGCGATCATGTGTTGATGACCAACACAGCCTACGAGCCAAGCCAGGATTTCTGCACCAAAATTCTCGCCAAACTGGGTGTCACCACCAGTTGGTTTGACCCGCTGATCGGTGCCAGTATCGTCAAGCTGATCCAGCCCAACACCAAAGTGGTGTTTCTCGAATCTCCCGGCTCGATCACCATGGAAGTTCACGACGTTCCGGCTATCGTTCAGGCGGTAAGAAGCGTCGCGCCAGAGGCAATCATCATGATCGATAACACCTGGGCGGCGGGGATCCTGTTTAAGGCGCTGGAATTTGACATTGATATCTCCATTCAGGCCGCCACTAAATACCTGATTGGCCACTCCGACGGCATGATCGGCACGGCGGTATCGAATGCACGTTGTTGGGAACAACTGCGCGAAAATGCCTATCTGATGGGGCAAATGGTCGATGCCGACACCGCCTATATGACCAGCCGTGGTCTGCGCACGCTGGGCGTTCGTTTGCGTCAGCATCATGAAAGCAGTCTGAAGGTTGCCGAATGGCTGGCAACGCACCCGCAAGTGGCACGCGTTAACCACCCCGCACTGCCTGGCAGTAAAGGCCATGAATACTGGAAACGCGACTTCACCGGCAGCAGCGGTCTGTTCTCGTTCGTGCTTAATAAACGCCTGAGCAACGAAGAGCTGGCGCAATATCTCGACCACTTCAAACTGTTCAGCATGGCCTATTCATGGGGCGGCTATGAATCCCTGATTCTGGCAAACCAGCCAGAACAGCTTGCGGCGATTCGCCCGGATGGCGGCGTCGATTTCAGCGGAACATTAATCCGTCTGCATATCGGTTTAGAAAATGTTGATGATCTGATTGAAGATTTAGTGGCAGGTTTCCAGCGCATCGTGTAAACCTGACGTTCGGGGCAGCAAGGCGGAAATTTCTTATTTCTTGCGCCCCGGATCAAGGTGTTTCAGGCGAGTTGGAGTACAATAGCCTCCTCTACGCAGTACCACAGGAAAGTCCATGGCTGTTATTCAAGATATTATTGCTGCGCTCTGGCATCACGACTTTGCTGCGCTGGCAAACCCACATGTTGTCGGTGTCGTTTATCTGGTGATGTTTGCTACGTTGTTTTTAGAAAACGGCTTGCTTCCTGCCTCATTTTTACCGGGCGACAGCCTTTTACTGCTCGCTGGCGCACTGGTTGCGCGCGGCTGCATGGACTTCATCTCCACTATCGCGATCCTCACCACCGCTGCCAGCCTCGGCTGCTGGCTGAGTTATCTGCAAGGGAAATGGCTCGGCAATACACGGGTGGTAAAAAGCTGGCTGTCACATCTGCCGGTGAAATATCACGAACGGGCGACTTATATGTTTGACCGTCATGGTCTGCTGGCGCTGCTGGCCGGTCGCTTTCTTGCGTTTGTGCGCACGTTGCTGCCTACCATGGCGGGTATTTCCGGCCTGTCGAACCGCCGCTTCCAGCTGTTTAACTGGCTGAGCGCGCTGCTGTGGGTTGGCGTGGTGATGTCGCTGGGCTATGCCATCAGCATGATCCCTTTCGTCAAACGTCATGAAGATCAGGTGATGACCTTCCTGATGCTGCTGCCGCTGTTCCTGCTGGTAATTGGCCTTGTCGGCGCGGTCACCGTGGTGCTGAAGAAAAAGTATTGCAGCGCCTGATTCGCCCCTCTCCGCTCCCGGAGAGGGTAAATTACGCGCCCTGTATCAGGCGGATCCTTGCTACATCTTCCCCCGGCGTCAGGCCGAAATAACGCTTAAATTCGCGGCTGAATTGCGACGGGCTTTCATACCCTACGCGTATTGCCGCCGCGCTGGCTTTCATCCCGTCATGCACCATCAGCATCCGCGCTTTGTGCAGGCGGAATGTTTTCAAATACTGCAACGGCGACGTGCTGGTAACGGACTTAAAGTTGTGGTGAAACGCCGAGACGCTCATATTGGCTTCCGCCGCGAGCTGATCCACGCTGAGGTTTTCCGTGTACTGGCTTTCAATACGTTTCAGTACGCGGCTGATCAGGCTGAAATGCGTCTGACGGCTGACCAGCGCCAGCAGCGCTTCGCCGCGCGGCCCGGTCAGTACGTGGTACAGCATTTCGCGGATAATCTGCTTACCGAGAATACGGGCGTCCAGCGGATGCTCCATCACATCCAGCAGACGTTCTGCCGCGCAGAGGATCTCCTCTGACAGCACCGCCGAGTTGATACCGCTGGCCGCAGCGCCCGGGTGGAAATATTCGTCTTCACCAATATCCATCAGCAGCTCCTGCAATTGCAGGATATCGACATTTAAGCGCAGCCCCGCTAACGGCACCTCCGGGGTAGCAAAGGTTTCGCACTCAAACGGCAGCGGAACCGTCAGCAGCAAATATTCATTGGTGTCATAACGGAACACCCGTTCATTGATATAACCAATTTTATGGCCGGAAAAGAGAAAAACGATCCCTGGTTGATACATCACCGGCGTGCGGGTTCCCGGCTGCGTACCGTACAGCAGACGAATATCTGGCAACCACTCAGCCAGGCGGTTTTCGTTAATTTTCAGCCGTTTAATTTTTTCTGTCAGTTGCAGGCAAATCTCTTCACGCTTCATTTTTCGCTACTCCGGCAAGACATTTTGACCAGCACAGTGTGCAGAGTTTTGTGCTTTTTCTCCAGATGCATGGAGAAACAGGCAAGACATCGGCAGGAATGTGCATTGAGAGAGTGGGCGCGCACGCCCACAATAACCGTCATCAGGCAGTCCGCTGCCTCTTTTTTTCACCTCTAGTAAGAAGGGAACGAGCAATGAACAACTTCAATCTGCATACCCCGACCCGCATTCTGTTTGGTAAAGGCGCGATTGCCGACCTGCGTGGGCAAATCCCAACTGGCGCGCGCGTGCTGATCACTTACGGTGGCGGCAGCGTGAAGAAAAATGGCGTACTGGATCAGGTTTACAGCGCGCTGGAAGGGCTGGACATTGTTGAATTCAGCGGTATCGAGCCAAACCCGACGTACGAAACCCTGATGAAAGCCGTAAAAATCGTCCGCGAAGAAAACGTCACCTTCCTGCTGGCCGTGGGTGGCGGCTCTGTGCTGGACGGCACCAAATTTATCGCCGCTGCGGCAAACTATGCTGACGGCATCGATCCGTGGCACATCCTGCAAACCGGCGGTCGCGAAATCAAAAGCGCTATTCCGATGGGGTCCGTGCTGACACTGCCCGCTACCGGCTCTGAATCCAATGCTGGCGCCGTGGTTTCACGCAAAGCCACCGGTGACAAGCAGGCATTCCACTCGGCGTTCGTCCAGCCGGTGTTTGCCGTACTGGATCCGGTTTATACCTACACTCTGCCGCCGCGCCAGGTGGCGAATGGTGTGGTCGATGCGTTCGTGCACACCGTTGAGCAGTACGTCACTTATCCGGTGAACGGCAAAATTCAGGATCGTTTTGCCGAAGGTATTCTGCTGACGCTTATCGAAGAAGGCCCGAAAGCATTGCAGGAACCGGAAAACTACGATGTTCGTGCCAACGTGATGTGGGCAGCGACACAGGCGCTGAACGGCCTGATTGGCGCGGGCGTACCGCAGGATTGGGCAACCCATATGCTGGGCCATGAACTGACCGCAATGCACGGGCTGGATCACGCGCAAACGCTGGCGATTGTGCTGCCGGCGCTGTGGAATGAAAAACGTGAAACCAAACGCGAAAAACTGCTGCAATATGCAGAACGCGTATGGAATATCACTGAAGGTTCCGAAAATGAGCGCATTGATGCCGCAATCGCAGCCACCCGCAACTTCTTCGAACGCATGGGCGTACCGACGCGCCTTTCCGGCTACGGCCTTGACGGTAGCTCCATCCCGGCGCTGCTGGCGAAACTGGAAGAACACGGCATGACGCAGCTTGGCGAACATCACGATATCACGCTGGATGTCAGCCGCCGTATCTACGAAGCGGCGCGCTAAGCACTGAAAAGCCCGGCTTCCGTTTTTGGGTTTTTCGACCACACTTAATGCAAACCACCTTACCGGGCCTGTCCCGGTAAGCCTATTGAAAGGAGAAATGCATGACACATCCCACCGTGATTAAGCTTTCCGATGGCAACCTGATGCCGCAGCTCGGCCTTGGCGTGTGGAAAGCAAGCAACGAGGAAGTGGTAACCGCCATTCATAAAGCGCTGGAAGTGGGCTATCGTTCTATCGATACCGCAACGGCCTACCAAAATGAAGACGGCGTTGGTAAAGCATTAGCCAGTGCAGGCGTGCCGCGTGATGAACTCTTTATCACCACCAAACTGTGGAACGACGATCATAAACGCCCAGCGGAAGCCTTGCAGGAGAGCCTGAAAAAACTCCAGCTCGACTATATCGATCTCTGGCTAATACACTGGCCGGTTCCGGCAATCGATCATTACGTGGACGCCTGGAAGGGCATGATCGAACTGCAAAAACAGGGGCTGGTGAAGAGTATCGGCGTGTGCAACTTCCAGATTCCTCATCTGCAAAGGATCATCGATGAAACCGGCGTAGTGCCAGTAATCAACCAGATCGAGCTGCACCCGCTGATGCAGCAGCGCCAGCTCCATGCCTGGAACGCCACGCATAAGATCCAGACTGAATCCTGGAGCCCGCTGGCGCAGGGCGGCGAAGGAGTGTTTGATCAGAAAATTATCCGCGATCTGGCGGATAAATACGGTAAAACACCGGCGCAGGTAGTGATCCGCTGGCATCTCGACAGTGGGCTGATAGTGATCCCGAAATCGGTCACTCCGGCGCGTATTGCCGAGAACTTCAACGTCTGGGATTTCCGTCTGGACAAAGATGAGCTGGCGGAAATCGCCAAACTGGAACAGGGTAAACGGCTGGGGCCAGACCCGGATCAGTTCGGCGGTTAACGTCCTGTCCGATTTACTGATAAACAAAACCCGGCGTTTTTTGCCGGGTTTTTTTATGGCTCTTAACGAACGCGCGGCGCGCGCTTTTTCGCCGGTGCCGCAGCGGCGCTCTTGCCGTTACTGCGCTGGTGCACAATCGGCGTGTGTTTGGTCAGTGCCGGGCGCGACTGGCGATTCTGGCGGCGTGCTTCGCGCATCTCGTCCATCGTCGGCGCAGGCACCAGGCAATCACGGCGTGAACCGATCAGATGCTTTTTGCCCATGGCTTCCAGCGCTTCGCGCAGCAGCGGCCAGTTCGCCGGATCGTGGTAACGCAGCAGCGCCTTATGCAGACGACGCTGTTTATCCCCTTTCGGCACCACCACTTCCTCGCTCTTGTAGTCGATTTTCGACAGCGGGTTTTTGCCGGTGTAATACATGGTGGTTGAGTTAGCCAGCGGCGAAGGATAGAAATTCTGCACCTGGTCGAGACGGAAACGGTGGCGTTTCAGCCACAGCGCCAGGTTCACCATATCCTCATCACGCGTGCCTGGGTGCGCCGAGATAAAGTACGGGATCAGATACTGCTCTTTACCCGCCTCTTTCGAGTAGGTATCGAACAGCTGTTTAAAGCGATCGTAGCTGCCCATGCCCGGCTTCATCATTTTCGACAGCGGCCCCTCTTCGGTATGCTCAGGAGCGATCTTCAGGTAACCACCCACGTGGTGCGTCGCCAGTTCCTTCACATAGCGCGGATCTTCCACCGCCAGATCGTAACGCACACCAGAGGCAATCAGGATCTTCTTGATGCCTTTCAGGCTGCGTGCACGGCGATAGAGATCGATGGTCGGCTGATGGTTAGTGTCCATGTGCGGACAGATATCCGGATAAACACAGGAGAGACGACGGCAGGTTTGCTCCGCACGCGGCGATTTGCAGCGCAGCATATACATGTTGGCCGTCGGGCCGCCCAGATCGGAAATCACGCCGGTAAAGCCCGGCACCGAATCACGGATCGCTTCGATTTCATTGATGATCGAATCTTCAGAGCGGCTCTGAATAATGCGCCCTTCATGCTCGGTGATGGAGCAGAAAGAGCAGCCGCCAAAACAGCCGCGCATGATGTTGATCGAAAAGCGGATCATCTCGTACGCCGGAATACGACTCTTACCGTATGACGGATGCGGCACGCGCTGGTACGGCAGTGCAAAAACGCTGTCCATCTCTTCGGTGGAGAGCGGAATCGCTGGCGGGTTGATCCAGATATAACGATCGCCATGTTTTTGTAACAGCGCACGGGCGCAACCGGGGTTAGTTTCATGATGCAAAATACGCGACGCATGCGCGTAGAGCACCTTGTCGCTTTTTACCTTCTCGTAGGAAGGCAACAGCACATAGGTTTTCTCCCACGGTTTCGGACGCGGCGGCTGGACGGTGACGCGCTTCACTTCCTGCGCCTGCGGTACGACCGGTTTATTATCCGCGCACGGCAGATCTTCACCATAAGGATGTGGGATTGGATCGATTTTGCCCGGCGTATCCAGACGGGTGGAATCCACCCCGCTCCAGCCCGGCAGCGCTTCCTTAACAATGATCGCCGTATTGCGAACATCGCGGATCTCAGCGATCGGCTCTCCGGCGGCAAGGCGGTGCGCCACTTCAACCAGCGGGCGTTCACCGTTGCCGAACATTAGCATGTCCGCTTTGGCATCGATCAATACCGAGCGGCGCACGGTATCAGACCAGTAATCGTAATGCGCGGTACGGCGCAGGCTGGCTTCGATACCGCCGAGGATCACCGGCACATCTTTCCATGCCTCTTTGCAGCGCTGGGTATAAACCAGCGTGGCGCGATCCGGACGTTTACCGGCGACGTTATCCGCCGTGTAGGCATCGTCGTGGCGCAGCTTACGATCGGCGGTATAGCGGTTGATCATCGAGTCCATGTTTCCGGCGGTTACGCCGAAGAACAGGTTCGGTTTGCCCAGACGCATAAAGTCGTCTTTGCTGTTCCAGTCC
>Ga0058689_10000014_pt1 | contig 47981 bp, 44 predicted proteins | sample AgamicAsMarz_FD_57362 | JGI IMG/M metagenome (GOLD analysis project Ga0058689, IMG submission 57362) | Agave microbial communities from Guanajuato, Mexico - As.Ma.rz | ecosystem: Host-associated > Plants > Phyllosphere > Phylloplane/Leaf | place: Guanajuato, Mexico | collected 2012-06-04
CGCTACTTTGTTGCCGTAGCTGAAGAGCTGCACTTTGGCCGTGCGGCGGCGCGGCTGAACATCTCACAGCCGCCGCTGAGCCAGCAAATTCAGATTCTTGAACAGCAGGTTGGGGCACGTCTGCTGGCGCGCACCAACCGCAGCGTGAGCCTAACCGCAGCAGGAAGGCAATTCCTGGCGGACAGCAGGCAAATCCTGAGCATGGTCAATGAGGCGGCCGCACGGGCAGAGCGTCTTTACCTGGGGGAAACCGGTGAATTGCGTATCGGTTTTACCTCGTCGGCACCCTTTATCAGCGCCGTCTCGGAAACCCTCTCGTCGTTTCGTCGCCATTTCCCCGACGTGCATATTCAGACCCGCGAAATTAATACCCGTGAGCAAATATCCCCGCTCAATGAAGGTTCGCTCGATCTGGGCTTGATGCGTAACACCCAACTGCCGGAGACGCTGGAATGGCAGGTTATCCTGCGTGAACCGCTTATGGCGATGATCCCGCGCGACCATCCCTTAGCCGGGCAGCCGTCCGTCACGCTGGCGGAGCTGGCGAAAGAGCCATTTGTCTTCTTTGACCCGCAGGTAGGAACCGGTCTGTATGACGACATTCTTGGGCTGATGCGCCGCTACGATCTGGCGCCGGTCATTACCCAGGAGGTTGGCGAGGCAATGACCATTATTGGGCTGGTCGCCGCAGGTTTGGGCGTATCTATTCTCCCGGCCTCCTTTAAACGGGTACAATTGCGGGAAATGCGCTGGGTGGCGATTGCTGAAAAGGACGCGGTATCGGAGATGTGGCTGGTCTGGTCGAAGCATCATGAGCAGAGCCACGCGGCACAGCGTTTCAAAAACCAGCTTATCGCCGCCTCTGCAGGGCGCTATTTATAGGGAAAAGTGGGTGAAAATGTGCAGTAAATCACATGGCTAAGTAAATATTTGACGACGGCCATTGAAGTGCTTCACCATAGCCCACAGTTTATTTCGAAGCTCGAAAATAAGGGAGTACGAGGTGGTTGCTGATAGTCAGCCAGGGCATATCGATCAGATTAAGCAGACCAACGCTGGCGCGGTTTATCGCCTGATTGATCAGCTTGGTCCGGTTTCGCGTATCGATCTCTCGCGCCTGGCACAACTGGCACCCGCCAGTATTACCAAGATTGTCCGAGAAATGCTGGAAGCGCATCTTGTTCAGGAGACGGAAATTCAGGAGCCGGGCAGCCGGGGCCGTCCGGCTGTCGGGCTGGTGGTAGAGACCGAAGCGTGGCACTACCTGTCGCTGCGCATTAGCCGCGGTGAAATCTTCCTCGCCCTGCGTGATTTAAGCAGCAAGCTGGTGGTGGAAGACCGCATGGAGCTGCCGCTCAAGGCCGAAACGCCTCTGCAGGACGCCATCGTGGCGCATATCGATCAGTTTTTTATTCGTCACCAGCAGCGTCTTGAGCGCTTAACGTCCATCGCAATCACCATGCCGGGTATTATCGACACGGAAAACGGCATCGTGCACCGCATGCCGTTCTATGAAGACGTGAAAGAGATGCCGCTGGGCGAGGTGCTGGAAAACCATACCGGTGTACCGGTTTATATCCAGCATGATATTAGCGCGTGGACGATGGCGGAGGCGCTGTTCGGCGCCTCGCGCGGGGCGCGTGACGTCATTCAGGTGGTGATTGATCACAACGTAGGGGCAGGGGTCATCACCGACGGACGCTTGCTGCACGCCGGCAGCAGCAGCCTGGTGGAAATAGGCCATACCCAGGTCGATCCTTATGGAAAACGCTGTTACTGCGGCAACCACGGCTGTCTGGAGACCATTGCCAGCGTTGAGAGCGTGCTTGAGCTGGCACAGGTGCGGCTGAGCCAGTCGATGAGTTCTTCGCTGCACGGCCAGCCGTTAACCGTTGATTCCCTCTGCGCGGCGGCGCGACAGGGCGATCTGCTGGCCAAGGATATTATTACCGGTGTCGGTAACAATGTGGGCCGCATTCTCGCCATTATGGTCAATCTCTTTAATCCACAAAAAATCCTGATTGGCTCGCCCCTCAGCCAGGCGGCGGATATCCTCTTCCCGGCGATTTCCGCCTGTATCAACCAGCAGGCGCTGCCCGCCTACAGTAAAAACATCGTGGTTGAAAGTACGCAGTTCTCAAACCAGGGGACGATGGCCGGTGCGGCGCTGGTGAAAGACGCGATGTACAACGGCTCGTTATTGATTCGCCTCCTGCAGGGCTAACTCTTTTCCATTGATGTAAGAAATATTGCGCTATCTCAAGCCGGATAGCGCACGCATCCCGTAGACTTCCCCCACTGAATTATTTACTTGGTTTATATTTTCGAAGCATACCCAAGAGGTGGAATGAGTCATGCTTAAGCGTTTCTTTGTAACGGGTACTGATACCTCTGTCGGGAAGACCGTTGTATCCCGCGCATTGCTGCAAGCCCTGGCGGCAAGTGGCGAACGTGTTGCAGGGTATAAACCCGTCGCGAAAGGCAGTAAAGAGACGCCAGAGGGACTGCGCAATAAAGACGCATTGGTTCTGCAAAGCGTTTCATCGCTGGAGTTGCCCTATCACGCCGTTAACCCTATCGCACTCAGCGAAGATGAAAGCAGCGTGGCCCACAGCGGCCTGATCAACTACAGCCTGCTGTCCGATGGGCTGGCAAGCCTGAGCGAGAAGGTTGACCACGTTGTTGTTGAAGGCACCGGCGGCTGGCGCAGCCTGATGAACGATTTACGCCCGCTTTCAGAATGGGTGGTACAGGAACAGCTGCCCGTGATCATGGTTGTCGGTATTCAGGAAGGGTGTATCAACCATGCCTTACTGACCGCCCAGGCGATTGCCAATGACGGCCTGCCGCTGGTGGGCTGGGTTGCGAACCGCATCAACCCGGGTCTGGCGCACTACGCTGAAATTATTGACGTTCTGGGCAAAAAACTGCCCGGGCCGCTGGTCGGCGAGCTGCCCTATCTGCCCCGCGCCGAGCAGCGCGAGCTAGCGCATTACATCGACCTCTCTGCCTTCGGCAGCATGGTGTCCGTAGACAGAGTCGTGGCGTAACGTCCGGGACAGCACCGACGCAATAACGCACGCCACCAGCAAACCGGGTAGTAAAAAATACTGCCCGGTCATTTCACATACCATTAGGGCAGACATTATCGGCGCGTGAGTTGTTGCGGCGAGCAGCGTCGCCATGCCCGCCAGCCCCAGTAATATCGCCGTTTCTGCCCCTGGAAACCACAGAGCAAATACCTGCGCGAACACCATCCCCGTTGCCATTCCGACAAACAGGGTCGGCGTGAATACCCCGCCGGGTGCCCCTGAGCCGCTGCTCGCCAGCACCGCCAGAAGCTTGCAGATAAATACGCCAGCAATGACGGACAGTAACGGCGGTGAGTGCAGAAATGTCTGCACCACGCTGTAGCCGTTGCCCCAGACTTTTGGCGTCAGGAGCGACAGTAGCCCGACGATCAGCCCGCCCAGCGCCAGCTGCCAGGGCGGCGAGAGTTTGAGGCGCAGAAACAGGCCGTGGCTAAACGCCATTAACCCCATCAGCAGTGGGCCACACAGGCCGGCCAGAAGCCCCATTCCTACTATCAGGGCGTAATCCACTGCGCTGAGGAGCCCGCTGAGATGAACGTCATAAAGGGTGATCGCGCCGGGGCTTAACAGGCGTGTTGTAAGCAGCGCCACAACAGCGGCAATGACGACCGGACCGAGTGAGGCCAGCATCAGCGTGCCGAACAGAATTTCAGCAATAAACAGGCTGCCCGCTAACGGCGCGTGGTACGCACTGGCCATCCCTGCTGCGGCGCCGCAGGCGATCCATAACTTCCACTCAGATTTCGGCGTAAAACGCCGGGCGAATAAGGAGGCGGCGAGGGCGGCAAGCAAGATCATCGCCCCTTCGCGGCCGATGGCGCTCCCGCTGGCAACCACCAGCAGTGAGGCGAGGGATTTTACCAGGCTTGATCCGTAATCGAACTGCCCGTCTTCCGTTTCCAGCGCTTCCATATAGTCGGTGGGCGCATGCGGACGCTGTGCGTTCAGGCGTTGCCATCCCCACAGCAATAATCCCGCAGCCAGCCCGCCCAACGCGGGCGTCAATGCGCGTCGCCAGGGGGATAGCGCAGCGGCAGCGTTCACCAGGCTGCCGCTGTCGTTGCTGAGAAACAGCCACTCGAGCAGATACATGCTGTGGCGAAATACGGCAACGGCCAGCGCGGCCAGTATGCCGATGGCGCTGGCGATCAGAAGCCGGCGAAACATCGCTCGTATGTCGGGGTAAGCGTGAAGACGTTGCATGGGTCGTAATTTAAGGTGGGGGATACAATATTGTGATGGGAATTCGTGGCCTAAGCAAAAGGAACCGGTGCGAAATGTGGCGCTGTATCATGAAGGGCTGATAATGTATCTGAACATGCCTCAATATAGGGTAAAACCATGAACAGCATAGCGGCAGTAATCAAACTCATTTCTGCTGTAGACACGGCGGCCAGCCAGGCGAAACGGAATACCTTTATTGCAATGACAGCCATATTGCTTTCGGGCTGTACGACCAGCGGTGGAGTTGGAATCGGAGGGGGAAGCAATGGCATTGGCGTTGGTGCAGGGGTCAGTTTCCCCATAAACCTCAGTGGATCTGATGCCGGCAGGGAAGGCTCTGCAAACAGCGGACTCAAAACGGTTACCGCGCCAATGCCTTTTTATCCCGCGCAAGCAGCAGCCAGGCGAATTAACGGTAGCGTTACCGTTCGCTATGACGTCTCCAGTGAAGGAAAAATTGAAAATATAGAGGTGATTAACGCTGAACCGCCGGGTGTATTCGAAAGGGAAACATTGTATGCACTGAGAAACTGGCAGTACGTAGCCGGTGATGAGCATAGGGGCATAACGAATACGTTTTACTTCAAACCAGGGGACGGCGTGACAAACAAATAAGCCCGCAGTCCAAATGCGGGCTTATTTGTCGCGGGAGAAATGATTAGCTCTCGCTATGAATATTCAGCGCACGCCGCGTACGCCCTGAACTCAGATATTCCGCAATATAATCCTGCGAAATCTCGCCGTTGTAACGTCCGTCTTCATCAACAATCGGCATCCAGCTGGTGTTGCTTTCATACAGGCGAGACAGCACCACGCGCAGGTTATCTTCTGCCTTACCGGTCATGCGGAACGGGTGCAGAATGTCGCCACAGCTGCCGCTGACGTTCCGCGCTTCCCGGCGCTTAACGAAGCCCAGCGGTTTACCGTGCTCGTCGACCACGGTAATGGCGCGGATATCGTTATCATCCATGGTGGCAAAAGCTTCCGGAAGCGGGGTAGACTCGCGAACCGTAATCGTTGGCTGTCTGTCGGTCACGTCACCCGCCGACACTAGCAGCAGGCGCTTCAGGGTGCGGTCCTGGCCGACAAACGAGCCGACAAACTCGTTCGCCGGTTTCGCCAGCAGCTCATCCGGGCTGGCGCACTGAACGATGCGACCCTGACGGAAGACGGCGATACGGTCGCCCAGCTTCAGAGCCTCATCGATATCATGGCTGACCAGCATCACCGTCTTTTTCAGCTTGCGCTGCATCTCGAGGAACTGGTTCTGGATCACCTCGCGGTTTATCGGGTCGACCGCACCGAAAGGTTCATCCATCAGGAGGACCGGAGGATCTGCCGCCAGGGCGCGGATCACGCCGATACGCTGCTGCTGGCCGCCGGACATTTCGCGCGGGTAGCGATTCAGGAACTTGTGCGGATCCATCGCCACCATATCCATCAGCTCCTCGGCGCGGGTTTTACAGCGCGCTTTATCCCAGCCCAGCATGCGCGGCACGACGGTGATGTTCTCTTCAATGGTCATGTTCGGGAACAGACCGATCTGCTGAATAACATAGCCAATATTGCGGCGCAGGGTAACGGTATCCATTCCGCTGGTATCTTCCCCGTTAATCAGGATCGTCCCGCTGCTTGGGGCAATAAGGCGGTTTATCATCTTGAGGGTGGTCGTCTTCCCGCAGCCGGACGGACCGAGCAGGACGCACATTTCGCCTTCGGGCACGTTTAGGTTGACGTTATCCACGGCCTTAACGCTCGACGAAAATTGTTTGGTGAGGTTTTCCAGTTTTATCATTATCGAATCCCCTTCGGAGTCAGTACAACCTGCAAACGGTGCAGCAGCCAGTCGAGCACAATCGCTAAAAGACAAATCATCAGCGCGCCCGCAATTAACATACGAATATCGCTCCCGCCAATGCCGTTAAGCAGCAGCAGGCCAAGCCCGCCCGCGCCGATAACGGCGGCAATAGCCATCACGCCGATGTTCATTACTACCGCCGTACGAATACCCCCGAAAATCACCGGCAGCGCCATCGGAATTTCGACCCAGCGCAGACGCTGCCAGAAGGTCATGCCGATACCGCGGCCCGCTTCACGCAGGCCGGGCGGCAGGCTGTCGAGCGCGGTGTGGGTATTGCGCACAATCGGCAGCAGCGAGTACAGAAATACCGCGGTGATTGCGGGCAGGGCACCGATACCCTGACCGATCAGCGAAAAGAGCGGGATCATCAGGCCGAACAGGGCGATTGACGGAATAGTCAGTACCAGGGTGGCGATCCCCAGTACCGGTGTCGCCAGCCATTTATGACGGACAATCAGGATCCCCAGAGGTACGCCGATGACGATCGCCAGCCCGACGGCCAGTGCGACCAGCCACAGGTGCTGCAGCGTCAGGGTTAACAGGTAGTCCCAGTTATCCAGAATGTAGTGAATCGTCTCCATAGCGCCTCCTACAGCAACTGTTTGCTACGCAGGAAATCTCGGGCGACCTGCTGCGGTGACTGATGGTCGATATCCACCTTCTTGTTCAGTTCGGTGATAACGTCGTTATTAAGCTGGCCGGAGAGGGTGTTGAGCGCCTCCTCGAGACCCGGATTAGCGTCCAGCGTGTCTTTGCGCACCACTGGCGTCACCGCATAGCTCGGGAAGAAACCTTTATCATCTTCCAGCACCTTCAGGTCGAAGCCTTTTACTCGCCCATCGGTGGTGTAGATCAGTCCGGCATCAACGAACCCATCGCGCACGGCGTTATAAACCAGGCCCGGGTCCATCTGGCGAATCTGTGGGCGATCCAGTTCCATGTTGTAGGCCGCCTGCAGCGGCTTCATGCCGTCGCTGCGCCCGGCAAATTCCAGATCTAAGCCCAGCAGCCAGTTGTTGTCCGGATCGGTTTTACGAACCTGTTCAATCTTTGCCACCATCTCCGACATGGTGTTGATGTGCTCCGCCTCGGCGCGTTTACGCTGCATGGCGAAAGCGTAGGTGTTGTTCATATCGGCGGGTTTGAGCCACACCAGACCGTGCTTTGCGTCCAGGCGTTTCACCGTCTCATAAGACTCCTGCGGCGACATGCGCTTATTGATGTGGTTGAAGATAATCAGCGAGGTGCCGGTGTACTCCCACGTCATATCAATCTGTTTGTTGATCATCGCGTTACGTGAAATGACCGTCGCAATGTTGGTTTGCGGCTGGACCTGAAAGCCTTTCTTTTGCAGGTACTGCACGGTCATCGCAGAAAGAATGTGCTGTTCGGTAAAGCTCTTGGTCGCCAGAATCAGCGGGGCGGCCAGCGTCTGGCTGGTGAAAAGCGCCGCGGCGCAGAAGGCCGTCAGGCTGGAAATCAGTCTCATAAAAGCTCCTTGTTATTGTTATCGAGCGAGATGCGGACTCATCACGCGACCCAGCGCCGCCAGCAGGGTATCGAGGATTAGGGCAAACAGGGCGGTGGCCGCCGCGCCCAGGATCAGCGTCGGGAAGTCGTTGAGGTAAATGCCGGGGAAAATCAGCTCGCCGTAGCTGCTGGCGCCGATCAGGAACGCAAGCGGCGCCGTACCTACATTGATGGCGGTAGCTATACGAATGCCCGAGAGCATCACCGGCCAGGCGTTAGGAATTTCGACCTGGCGCAGGCACTGCCATTTGGTCATTCCAATACCGTTAGCCGCTTCCAGCAACGAGGCAGGCACCGAGCACAGTCCCGCATAGGTGTTGCGCACTATCGGCAGCAGCGAGGCGAGGAACAGGGCGATGATGGCAGGCGTATCGCCGATGCCAATCACGACCATCGCCAGCGCCAGTACGGCCAGCGGCGGCAGGGTGTTGCCCACGTTAAAGATTTGCATCACGTATTCAGCGACGCCGCGCGCCGCTGGACGGCTAAGCAGAATGCCGCTTGGGATGCCGACGAGCAGGGCAAAGAACATTGATGAGAAAACCAGAATCAAATGCTGTTGCCCGAGATAAACCAGGTCAACCTGACGCGCTTTGATCGTCTCAAGCCCAATGCCCCAGATGAGCAGGGCGAGGACCACGATAATCGCGCCGACGAAAAGCAGCGAACGTTTGAGTAAAGGGTGCATTGCGGTGTGTCTCCCTGTGCGCATGCGTTATAGCAACCACCGGTTGCCTGTTGTTATGCCATGTTTCGGCAGGGGTACATCAGCTATAGCAAGTGAATGGGAAGGGTTCCAGCGAAGGGGCAAAATAAGTAACCCTATGAAACTACAGGGAACCTTGTGTCAGGCCTTATGGGATAAGGCCTGAATGTGGGTCAGGCAGAATAGTCCTAAAGACAAAAACGAAAAGTGACAGTGTCACTTACAGGAAATCCTCAGGATCTATTTACTGAGAGTGGCGCGAACTCTGCGCACGCGAAGCGAGATGGTGATGATGGAAAACATGGCCACGAGCACGAGCATCACGCCAAGCGCCAGCATCGCATTAACCCCAAACCACCTGAACAGGATCAGCCCCGCAACACCGCCGGTAATGAAGGAAAAAAGGGTGGTTAAATGGGTTTTAAGCTGGCTTCGTTGCGCTGCCGTGTCTTTGGAGTAATCCCGACGCAGCATCGCGACCACCACGGACGCCAGCGCGATGCCCGCATCGGTTAACGTACCGGTAATATGGGTAGATCTCACGCGTCCGCTGGAAAGCTGCGTGGAGGTAGAATTATGGATCCCCATCAACCCGCAGAGGAAGATGATAATTTCACGATTTGTCGAGAACGAATGGAAATACATTTCATACAGCGACACGCCTGCGAGCAATACGCCTTCGACAAATAAAATCTGGCTAAATACCAGTCTCACATTATGGATAATGCCCCATAAAACGATAATGCGTGCAACTATCGCTCCCGACACAAAGGAGAGAATAATAGCGCCAAAAAAAAGAACGTCGTTTAAATCTGTGGAGGAGACTTGGCTGGATAATTGTGAAGTATTGCCCGTCATGTGGGAAGGAAAGAAGCCAAATGCCCCAAGCGCAATGGCGTTCAGTAGACCTGCGGAGGTCGCCAGCCACAGGGCGAGCAGCCGATCCTCCTGATGCGTTCGTGCTTTCTTAAGCTTAATCAGCAAAGATTACCTCCGTTAGAGCTTCGCCTGAACAAGCAGGCTAACAAAGTCAGTTCACTGGTAGTCCAGGACACAGCTTAATTATTATCTCGCCGGAGGTGAGTCGTCGTTTTGTAATTAATTAAATTAACCTTGCAAAAACAGCGCTTATTCAGCATTCATTTGCAAAGCATGTTCTTTCCGCGCGCTTTGCCATGCAATAAGCGCAGGCACAAGAGCAAGGATTTCCGGTTTGGCACCAGGGTTAGAGCATCCCGTTATTTCCGTGGCGTAAAAAAGCCGGACGCTGGTTCAGCTGCTCGAACCAAGCGTCGATGGCAGGAACGTCCGGGCGATCTAGCGGTGTCATTTTCCAGCGGTTCACCGACAGCCCCAGCACCACATCCGCCAGAGTAAAGGTATTCCCCGCCACCCATGCTCCGGTGCGCTGGAGCTGCTGCTCGAGGATCGCGATACAGTGGTTCCACTCCTTAATGCCTGCGGCAATGCGCTGCGGATCGTTATAGTCGGGATTTTTACGTCCCAGCGCCGGGAAGACATAGCGCCAGGCGTTGTTGAATTCTGATGCCTGCCAGTCCATCCAGCGCTCAACGTTGGCACAGGCTTTCGGTTCTGCAGGCAGAAGGTCGTCACGACCGACCTTACGGGCCAGATAGCGGCAAATTGAGTTAGATTCCCACAGCACAAAATCACCATCAATCAACACCGGCACCATGGCGTTAGGGTTCATGGCGCGAAAGGCGTCCGTTTCGGTAGAGGCAAAACCGCTGCCGTAGTCTTCCTGTAAATAATCGATATCTGCTTCTTCGCAGGTCCAGAGCACTTTACGAACGTTTATCGATGTGGTTTTGCCGAGGATCTTGAGCATGGTGCAGGTATCCTTTAGGGAATGAACGAGCTCAAACAATACGCCAGTTTTTGCCGCCCGGGCAAGCGAGGCGCCCGGCTTCATTCAAACTCACCTTTGCCGCGATGCGAAAAACGTCATACCTCCTGCCATCAGAAGCAAACACGCGCTCACTGCAAACGTGCTTTGCCAACCGAGATGGTCAAACACCACGCCGCCCGCCGTTGAGCCAAGGGCTATGGCAAGCTGGATCACCGCGACCATCAGCCCGCCGCCTGCTTCGGCATCCTCCGGCAGCGTACGGGCGATCCACGTCCACCATCCCGTGGGTGCCGCCGTCGCCAGCATCCCCCAGACGCCCAACAGAAGGGCTACGACCCCTGCGCTCTGTCCGGCCAGGATCAACAGGCCAGCGAGGGCGGCCATCAGCAGCGGAATGGCTATTAACGTCCGATAAAATGCCCGGTTGAGGAACATTGCTACGAGCAGCGTGCCAACAAAACCGGCAATTCCGATGGTGAGCAAAATCAGCGATAAGCCCGAGGCGCGGACCTGCGTGACGGTTTCCAGGAATGGGCGCACGTAGGTAAAAAGGGCAAACTGCCCCATAAAGAACAGGCCGCAGGCCGTCAGCCCCACTGAAACGGCGCGCTGGCGAAAGAGCCGAAGTGTGCTTTGGCGTGACGCCTGTCGTTGATTCCCGCTCATAGTGGGCAAGCTATAACACTGCCAGATGAACGCCACTATCGCTATCGGCACCAGGCACAGGAACGCGCCGCGCCAGCCAATGGTCGAGCCGAGATAGCTCCCCAGCGGGGCGGCGACCACCGTTGCCAGCGCGTTACCCCCGTTAAATATTGCCAGCGCGCGGGCAACCTGGTGCGACGGCACAAGGCGAATGGCCGTGGCGGCAGACATGGACCAGAAACCTCCGATGGCGATGCCGATAAGGGCGCGGCCAGCCATGTACACCGGATAGTTTGGCGCAAAGGCGATAATGCTGCCCGAGAGCGCCATCAGGAGCGTCATGCCCAGCAGAACATGTTTACGATCCCTGTTCCCGACAAGCTGAGAAAGGAAGAGGCTGGTCAGTACGGCCAGCGCGCCGGAGATGGCGATACCCTGGCCCGCGAGGCCCTCAGTGACGCCCAGTTCGCTGGCGAGAGGGGTGAGCAGGCTAACGGGCATAAATTCCGAGGCAATCAGGACGAAGACGCACAGGGTCATGGCAAAAATGCCGCCCCAGCGCGCCTGCTCCTCATTCTGTGTTGCGGTGTGGTTCAGTGTGGACATAGTCATATTTCACGAAGGCAAGTTGTGCGGCCACCCGCCGAAAGCAGGTGGCCGAAAGGGTTATTTCAGGCTGGTTTTGAAGAACTGCTCAAACTGTGCGAAAGGGATTTTACCGGCAACGTTGTCGTAAAGGTCGACATGGTTTGCGCCAGGGACAATCACCAGCTCTTTGTGTTTGCTGCCCACGGCGTTAAACGCATCTTCAGCAAAATAGCGTGAGTGCGCGTTTTCCCCCGTGACGATAAGCGTCGGGATGGCGATCTCTCCGGCGTAGCTCAGCAGCGGCATATTCATAAATGACAGCGGGGTTGTTGCCGTCCAGGCGCCGGTAGAGTTGACGGAACGCGCGTGGAAGCCACGCGGCATGCGATAATAATCATAAAACTCCTTCAGCACAGGATGCGGATCGGCAGGCAGTGCTTCCGGCAGAATGCGGTCTGCCGCAGTGACCTTGCCGTTCTCATCGACGTAAATGTCGTGACCGCCGTGCGCAAACGTGCCGCTCTCGGCATCTTTCCAGCGCTGCGCGTTCAGATACTGCAGCACGGCATGACGGTCGGTCGCGGAATAACGATCTTTACCGTCGCCCACGCCGTGGCCCATGGCGCGACTCATGTCGTACATCACGCTGGTAGCAACCGCTTTCACGCGGGTATCCATGGAGGCCGCATTCAGCGCCATACCGCCCCAGCCGCAGATGCCGAGAATGCCGATACGGTTACGGTCGACCTCTTTCTGCAGCCCCAGGAAATCTACCGCGGCGCTAAAGTCCTCGGTGTTGATATCCGGCGAGGCAACGTTGCGCGGCTGGCCGCCGCTTTCGCCCGTGTAAGAAGGGTCAAACGCAAGCGTCACAAACCCGTTTTCAGCCAGCGTCTGAGCGTACAGGCCGCTGGACTGCTCTTTGACCGCGCCAAACGGTCCGCTGACGGCAATCGCTGCCAGCCTTCGGTCACCACGGTTCTTAGGAAGATACAGATCGCCCACCAGGGTGATGCCGTATCGGTTCGTGAAGGACACCTTACGGTGGTCGACCTTGTCGTTTTCAGCGAAGGTTTTATCCCAGGCCGTCACCATCGAAACGGGGGCGTTTGGGTTGGTGGTTTCTGCATAACTCATCGTCGTCACTCCACATAATGATGCGCATAACAGCATCGCAACTGATAGTTTCTGGGTGAATGTTTTCATAGTAAGTACCGGGCGTTGTTGTGATGCGAGCATTATAGTTAGCAGGAATAGTGCTGATTAGAGGCCAGATCCTGCTAAGATTCATAACATAATGTGATAAATGGGCGGGGCAGGATGGTGAAGCGGGAAAACTACAATGAGCTTTACCTGTTTATGCAGGTGGTGCGTGAGGGAAGCTTTACGGCAGCCGCGCACCGGCTCGGGCTGGCGCAATCGGGGATCAGCCGTTCGGTACGCGAGCTGGAAGTGCGGCTTGGCGTCCAGCTGCTGGTGCGCACAACGCGAAAACTGTCCCTCACCCACGCGGGGGAACGGCTCTATCAGTCCGCCGAGTCGGCGTTTGAAACGCTCGATAACGGCCTTGCTACGCTGGCGCATTTTCGCGAAACGCCGTCCGGCACGGTCCGTATCAACGCCAGCCAGCACGCCATCGATAAATGTCTCCTCCCCAGGCTTGCCGTATTTAAACAACGTTATCCGGATATTCGGCTTGAGCTAATGAATGAAAGCCGATTCGTCGACATTATCGCCGAGCGTTTCGATGCGGGCGTCCGGCTGGGTCCGGAAGTGGGGCAGGGAATGATCGCCGTGCGCATCACGCCCGATATGGAAATGGCCGTGGTGGGCACGCCGGAACACATGCGACGCTACGGTTTTCCGCAGGCGCCCGCGGATTTAACGACGCATCCCTGCATTGCCTATCAGTTTGCCGACGGCAGTCATTACCAGTGGGAGCTGGTTCAGGACGGGAAGACTGTCACTCACCGGCCAGAAGGCCAGTGGGCGCTGTCGGACAGCTATATGGAAGCCGAAGCTGCCCGGCTGGGGCTTGGGCTTGCCTATGTTCCGGTGGAGCTGGTGGAAGAGGATATCGCGCGCGGAACGCTTATCCGCGTATTACAGCGTTATAGCCTGCGCATGGAGGGCTTGTTCCTTTACTATCCCCATCGCAACGTGACTCCCGCTCTGAGGGCAGTGATTGATACGCTAAAAATTTAGGGGGCGCGCTCTGTTCAAGCAAGCGAACCGCCCTGGGGTGCCGTTCAAAAAAAGATCGGCACTCAACCGTTTTTAATCTCATCAGCGATACAAGGCTGAGGTTTACCAAACAGATAGCCTTGTGCGAAGTCGCAGCCCAGCGCCTGAAGGCTTTCGAGCTGTTCCTGCGTTTCGACGCCTTCCGCAACGGCCTTCATATTGAGGGATTTAGCCATGCCAGTGATGAGTTTGATGATGGTAAGGGCGTCTTCCTGAGTAGATACTGAATGCACAAAGGATTTGTCTATTTTGATTTTATCGAACGCAAGCTTACTAAGCCGCGAAAGAGAAGAGTATCCCGTACCAAAATCATCGATGGAGATTTTCACGCCAAGAGCTTTGAGCTTATTCAGCGTATTCATCGGCGTATTGCTCTCCGTAAAGAGAGAGGACTCCGTCACTTCCAGTTCAAGACGATCGGCCGGAAGCCCTGTTTCTTTCAGAATGTTCATCACGATCCCAGCAAACGCTTTGCTGCTTAGCTGAACCGGGGAGGCGTTGACTGAAATTTTAGCCGGAACTGCCCAGGAAGCCGCTTCCCTGCACGCCATTTCGAGCACCGATTTCCCCATCTCGTTTATCATGCCTGTTTTTTCAGCTGCGGGAATAAAGCTGTCCGGTGACAGGAGCCCCTTCAAAGGATGTATCCAACGAATAAGGGCTTCATAGCTGTAAATTTTTTGCGTGAAGGAATCTACAATCGGCTGATAATAAACCACGAATTCTTTATTCATTATTGCCAGTGACATGTCATGCTCGAGCGTTCTGCTCTCCTGCAGCTTATCTAACATGCGTTGACGGAAGACCTTTATCTTCCCGGGACCTTCTTTTTTGGCTTCATAAAGGGCCAGATCGGCAAATTTATAGAGATAGTCGGAGCGGCGCTCCGTCTCTGAGTTAACAATGCCGACACAGGTAGTTATGTTCACAATAGCGTTATAAATAGTGTAAGGCTGGTTGATTGCATCACATATGCTTTGCGCGCGCGAAACGGCACTGCTTTCCGTCAGGCCACTTGAGAGAAACGCAAACTCATCGCCGCCCAGGCGGTAAAGGGTATCCGACGTCAGGCCCATTGACAGCAAGCGGAGGGAGATCTGGCGGAGTAATATATCGCCGGCATCATGCCCGTAAGTATCATTGACCTCCTTAAACCGGTCTAAGTCAAACAGCATGACCGTGACGGAGTTATTATTTTTTTCCGCTATCTCTATTGTTTTATTAAGATGCCCCCAGAAAGACTGGCGGTTATTCATCTCGGTAAGAGAATCGTGGTAGACGTCATATTCCAGCCTGGCATTCTGAAGCTGCAGCTTTTCTTTGGACTTCTGCAGCTCTTCAGCAAGACTCTTTACCTGAAGGTGCGCCTTCAGAATATTTCTGTTCTGAAAAAAAATCAGAATTCCCAGTATCGCACTCAGTATGATCAGCAGTACAGACGTCGCCGAGTAGATATAGTACAGCGTTTGAATTTTGACGTTGGCGTTATTAATGGAGTTAACGTCTTTGTCTAATGCACCGGATGAAAGACGGCTCAGAGGCGCATCAAGCGTGTGCATTATTTTCAGGTAAGACTCGAGCTCTGTGTGGTTCATTTTTTCAAGGTGAACGTCCAGATAATCCAGCGTCTTTTCCAGCTGGGCGGCCAGTTGAAGATGGGATTTATTACTTTCGATATAATGCCCTAAATCACCTTCTTTCGTTAAATCGCTCTGGCTGAGCATAATGTCGAGACGCAGGCGTACGTCATCGACCTTCATCGTGTCATCGATCGTGTAAAGACCAAGCCATGATTCGAGTCGGTAATATTCTGATACCAGCTGGGCAGCCGACCAGGAATCGGCGTAGTGCGTCAGTTTCTGTAACTCCTGCTGCCTTTCATGTACCAGGAAAGAGATATACCCGGTAGATATAAACAGGGAAAATATGATGCCAGCCAGTATTCTGTTCATGATGCTCCTTTGAACGCCTACTCAATATTCATTCTGCTGACCTGCCAGGCAGACCTTGAATAAAAAATCTGGTTATTCAGTTCAGGCATGCTGTCATAAGGATACACAATGAATGTCGGGCCTTTATCACGGATGCGTAAATATTCACCGTTTACTTTTAATGCAAGGATAACATTGTATTTTTTGAAATCGCTGAGGGGAAGAACGGTAGTGTAGTCGTTAAGCGCCGTGACCGTAACGATTGAACCTTTTGCGCCAACGTAATCCATCAGTTTTTGCATCGGAATACCCGTAAAGGTCGTGCGGCCATTATACCAGGGCGACGTTGTCTGGAAGCTGACCACACCCAGCTTCTCAAGGCTGGCGAGATCAAAAACGGCTTTGCCGTCTTCATTTGTATTTTGAATATTACCAGTGAGGGTTAAGAGAACTTTACCGGCAGGCCTGGCAAGCTCACTCGCCAGGGCCTGTGTGGAGACAACCAAGCTTAACAACATGACAATTAACCGCATTCTAACCTCACATGTGGACCATACGTGAAAGAATTATAATTTAGATATTATGCTATTAATATACGGCGCCTGATTATTATTAACGTGACAGTCTATTCTTTCTCCTGTCGCTTCCCCGCAGTGCGCTACACCATTTGAATAATAGCGGATTTGCGGGGTGTGCATCAGGACTCGACGATAAACGCCGACCGGCGTGGGCTTTCGCTGGCGTTATCCCGTCAGAGCAGGGGGATTTTAGCGGATTGGGGGCAGGCGAAGCTGGCTTGCTCAATCGCGATGAGCAAGCCAGAAGGTGCTTAACGGTAGAGCGTTTTTTCCGCGACAGGGACCAGCAATGTGGACTGCCAGTCTGCGAGCGTCAGCCGGGCAAGTTCTCCCAGCGCACGATAGAACGGGTGCTCTGCATTTTCGGTAAAGACGGTGAGAAAACGCGTGCTCCACGGCAGCAAATGCCAGGCCAGAAGCTGGTCGCATTCGGCGTCGCGACCATTCTCAGCGAGCCACGCGGCCAGCATCAGCAGCGTGCCAATATGGTCCTCCGGCTCGTTCTGCGTCATCTCAAAGACGATGTGATTGTCACGCATCCACTGGCGCAGCGCGAGGGTGGAGTCGCCAAACAGCACGGATTCACGATCCAGCCAGACGGAACCCCACGGCGGTGCAGGCAGCGCATAGGGACCGATGAAAAGACGCTGCCAGGCATCTTTTATTGCTTCCTCTGACGGGGAGCGAAACGTCTCGGCTAGGGGCAGCAGGGCTTCCTGCTCCAGCGGCCAGTCCTGCGTCCAGTCACCCGCGGTGAGGGCATTTACCAGCGGCGCAGCCTGCTCGCTGTCCGGGTCATAATAAAACAGTGCGCCCAATACTCTGGCGCTGAAGGCAAAAGATGCGCGATGTGATACTTCAGTCATTACAACATTCCTTACGCATGCGCGGGGGTCCCCGCGCACTTTGTTAACCTGCAATCGCCATACCTGCGGTCATATGCAGGCCATAGAAAAGACCACGGCCAGGCAGCTCGCCCAGCACAACGAGGATATTACCGGCAGGGCTTTGGGATCCACAAAAAAGCCATACCGGGCTGTCATCGGTTACTCCTTACGCCTTCTCGATCTGCACCAGGTTGGTGTGCTGCGGATTGCCTTTCGCCAGCGGCGAAGGGCGGTGCGTGGTCAGCGTGTTGATGCACGAACCGTGGTCGATGCGATCGCCGTTCATGTTGGCGTCGTGCCAGGCGCCCTGGCCCATCGCGCTCACGCCGGGCATAATCCGCGGCGTGACTTTAGCCGCAATTCGCACTTCACCGCGATCGTTAAAGACGCGCACCATATCGCCGTTTTTAATGCCGCGTTTGCTGGCATCGACGGGGTTGAGCCACACTTCCTGGCGGCAGGCTGCCTGCAGCACATCGATATTGCCGTAGCTGGAGTGGGTGCGGGCTTTGAAGTGGAAGCCGAACAGTTGCAGCGGGAAGGTGCTGCGCTCAGGCGCGTCCCAGCCCTCAAAGGTCGACGCGTAGACCGGGAGCGGGGTAATGGTTTCGTCTTTTGCCAGCTCCCAGGTGGCGGCAATTTCCGCCAATTTGCTGGAGTAAATTTCAATTTTGCCCGACGGCGTTTTCAGAGGATGGGCATCCGGGTCGTCGCGGAATTTTTTATAGGCTACGAAGTGCCCATTCGGGTCTTTACGCTTATAAATACCCATTTTCTTCAGTTCATCATAGGAGGGCAGCAGCGGGTCTTTTTCGAGCATTTTGGCGTACAGATACTGTAGCCACTGCGCCTGCGTGCGGCCTTCGGTAAACTGCTGATGGATATCCGGCCCGAGGCGCTTTGCCACTTCGCTCATGATCCAGTAGATAGGCTTACGCTCGAATTTCGGCGCGGTAGCGGGCTGCAGGAAGATCAGATAACCCATGTTGCCAGCGTAGTCGTTAGGGATGATGTCTTCCTGCTCGACGGTCATCAGGTCTGGCAGGACGATATCAGCATACTTCGCGGATGAGGTCATAAAATTGTCGATGACGACAATCATTTCGCACTTGCTCTCGTCCTGCAAAATGTCGTGCGTTTTGTTGATATCCGAGTGCTGGTTGATAAGGGTATTTCCGGCGTAGTTCCAGATGAACTTAATCGGCACGTCGAGCTTCTCTTTACCGCGCACGCCGTCGCGAAGCGCGGTCATTTCCGGGCCGCGGGCAATCGCGTCCGTCCAGCTAAAGCAGGAGATTTGCGTTTTCACCGGGTTATCCGGTAGCGGCATTCGCTCGATGGTGATGGTATAGGTGGATTCACGCGCGCCGCTGTTGCCGCCGTTGATGCCCACGTTGCCGGTCAGGATCGGCAGCATCGCGATGGCGCGAGAGGTCTGTTCCCCGTTTGCCTGGCGCTGCGGACCCCAGCCCTGGCAAATACAGGCGGGTTTAGCCTCGCCAATTTCGCGGGCCAGCTTGATGATGCGCTCGGCAGGAATGCCGGTGATGCGCGAGGCCCATTCTGGCGTTTTCGCCGTGGCATCGTCACCCTGACCCAGAATATAGGCTTTGTAATGCCCGTTTGCGGGGGCACCCTCCGGCAGCGTTTTTTCGTCGTAGCCAACGCAGTATTTATCGAGGAACGGCTGGTCAACCAGATTTTCGTTAATCAATACCCATGCGATACCGGCGACCAGTGCCGCATCGGTGCCGGGGCGGATCGGGATCCACTCGTCTTCACGTCCGGCTGCGGTATCGGTGTAGCGCGGGTCGATAACAATCATCCGCGCATTGGAACGCTCGCGAGCCTGTTCAAGATAGTAGGTGATCCCGCCGCCGCTCATGCGCGTTTCCGCGGGGTTGTTGCCGAACATCACCACCAGTTTGGTGTTTTCGATATCCGATGTGCTGTTACCGTCGTTGGTGCCGTAGGTGTAGGGCATTGCACAGGCAATTTGCGCGGTGCTGTAGGTGCCGTAGTGGCTCAGGAAGCCACCGTAGCAGTTCATCAGGCGGGCCACCAGCGAGGCGTAAGGAGAGGAGCGGGTGATGTTGCCCCCGACAATGCCGGAGGAGTAGTTAATATAAACTGCTTCATTGCCGTACTTTCCCACCACGTTCTTCAGGCTGGCGGTGAGGATATTCAGCGCGTCGTCCCAGCTGATTCGCTCAAACTTGCCTTCGCCGCGCTTGCCCACGCGTTTCATGGGGTAGTTCAGACGGTCAGGGTGGTTAATGCGGCGGCGAATAGAACGCCCGCGCAGGCAGGCGCGAACCTGATGGTTGCCGTAAATGTCATCGCCCGTATTATCGGTTTCGACCCAGTACACTTCATCGTCACGTACGTGCAGGCGCAGCGCACAGCGGCTGCCGCAGTTAACCGAACAGGCTCCCCACACCACTTTATCTTCTGCGGGCTTGACGGCGTTTTGCACCGCGGCGGCAGCGGTTTTCAGACCAAAAGGTAACGATATCCCACCGGCAGCCAGCGCCAGAGAACCCAGCGCAGTGGATTTAACAAGAGCTCGACGGCTAATTCCGCCGTGATTAACGTCCTCAGACATGACTCACCCCATCATTGGAATTGCGTATTATTTTCACCCGTGATTACGACCGGGCTAATGATGGGGTGAGTGTTACTTATTTGGGGGTATTAAATATTAATCCTCATCAAAGCAAGGGGGATTGAGGTGAAATTACTGCGGTTCAGCCGGGGCGTTGTCCTGATTGCCGGATGCCGCGCCGCTTCCCGTGCGAGTGTATAAAATTTTAAAGGTATCGTTAGCACAATGACCAACCACCTGAGCATCGGGTTTGTCCGCCTGATCGTTCGGAACGATGTTCAGGCTAAAGCCTGATTCAGGCACGCCGTTGTTGATGATCTTCTGCTGAATGTCGCTTTTCACGCGCTCGCAGGAATCCGGGGCGGCTAAAGCAGCCGTTGACGCGCTCATTAACAGCAGGGCGGTAATCCAGGGTAACCGTTTCATGTGTCGCTCCTTTTCTCTGTGTGTAGGTTTATTTTAGCAGGGTTCGTGTAAGTGTCTGTTTTTGACAGTAACATTCTGAATATTCTGATCAACGGCGCTGTTGTCTGGTTTGATATGATATGCCCAGAATGGGAGGGGAGGATGGGCGGTAATACTGACGCCCGATAAATTACATTTTCTTTTTTAATGCCCATTCGTATATTAAGAGTGCATTGAAAAAAATGAAAATATAAAAAGTACTAACGTGTAGTATTCACTCCAGTCTAACTCAGTAACAAATCCAAAATTTCTTGTGTACATGTCGTAAAGCAGCACGTCTGGCATTATGTAACACATGAATGTATATATTAAATAGAAAATGAGCGTTTCTACGATCCATACAAGAGCAATTTTTTTTGCGTTCATCAATACACCTGTATTGTGCCAGGGGCTTTTAATTCCGATGTGACCTGCATTGCGCCTGAAGCTGGTAACGCATGCATCAGAAGGGTGGAATGCGAATGATTAGATATGGTAATGCATCCAATACTAATACCAGACTGACCAGCAGGATGTAATCTAAAAGCACCTCGTTTCATCTGTCTTTCCATTCATCTGAGAAAATAATATTTCCGTCACTGGATTCTTAATGTCATGCATAGTGGGCATATTGAGACAACTTTGACGTTCTCCAGCAGCATGTTGAAGTATTCGACCTCCTGACCTGCATCGTTGATTTTGTACCATTTGAACTCGGCGCTTTTCAGCGTTTGCCCTTTTGCCACAGCTTTGTAGAGATGAGGGCTTGAACTGTCGAACTCTTTCTCGAATACCAGAGCGCTATGCACGCGCGTACCCGTTATTTTCCCCGTCATATTATCGGTACCGCCATCGTCCTTCAGCCAATGGTAGGCAGGAATTGCCATTTTGAAGCTCCATTCCAAAAAAAGAAGGTCAGTAAACATCCAGAGCTTCCATTCAGGTAGGCAAAGGATGTTATTTATAAATCATATATTTCATGTGCTTATGCTTTCTTTTTATATTATTGAACAAGGATATGCCTTTCACGAGCAGAAGGTCGCTCTCAAGCGAGAAGCTGAATCACTACTGCTTAACTTGCTGTATTTGCTAATATGATTGGCAACAACGTTCCGAAACGGTAAATGATGTGAAGAAATATGCAGCGATATCGCTACTGGCAACAGCGCTGATGGGGTGCGACAACAATTCTGCACCGCTGTCATTCACGCCGGAGATGGCGAGCTTCTCGAATGAATTTGATTTTGACCCTCTGCGCGGACCGGTCAAAGACTTTACCCAGACGTTGTTTAACGATAAGGGCGAAGTGTCCAAACGCGTGACCGGCACGATGTCAGCAGAAGGGTGCTTCGATACTCTGGAGCTGCACGATCTGGAAGCCAACACGGGCGTTGCGCTGGTGCTGGACGCGAATTATTACCTTGATGCCGAAACGCAGCAGCAGAAGGTCAAACTGCAGGGAAAATGCCAGCTGGCAGAGCTGCCGTCAGCCGGCGTAACCTGGGACACAGATGACAACGGTTTTGTGGTGGCGGCACACGGTAAAGAGATGGAAGTAAAATACCGCTATGACGCCGATGGCTATCCGCTGGGGAAAACCACCGTCTCTGGCGAACAGCACCTGTCCGTACAGTCGACGCCGTCGAAAGATCTGCGTAAACGAATGGACTATACGGCGGTGAGTATGCTGAACGATAAACCGATGGGGGTCGTGAAGCAGAGCTGCGATTACGACAGACACAACAACCCGGTAAGTTGCGATCTGACGATCTCCGACGACAGCGTCAAACCCGCCGTTGAACGCAACTACACCATTAAAAACAATATTGAATATTACTGAGAATAAAACCGCGCAGGTTACTGCGCGGTTGGTTTCAACAGGCTGGCGGCAGATGATTTATGCCCGGCCAGATGCTGATGCTGGAAAATGCACATGCGGATAGTGTTGCGGTACTCTCCGTTGATGAAGAACTCGTGAATCAGCTCGCCTTCCACCATAAACCCGAGTTTGCGGTAAATATGGATTGCCTTTTCGTTCTCTTTATCCACGATGAGATAGAGCTTATACAGATTTAAGACGTTAAACCCGTAGTCCATCGCCAGCCTGGCGGCGCGTGACGCCAGTCCTTTTCCCTGATGCTCGGGAGAAATAATGATCTGAAATTCCGCGCGGCGGTGCACGTGGTTGATCTCAACTAGCTCGACCAGACCCGCTTTGTCACCTTCGCACTCTACGACAAAGCGGCGTTCGCTCTGATCGTGAATGTGCTTGTCATAGAGATCCGACAGCTCAACAAACGCCTCGTAAGGCTCTTCAAACCAGTAGCGCATTACGCTGGCGTTGTTGTCGAGCTGGTGGACAAAGCGTAAGTCTTCTCGCTCCAGCGGACGAAGCTTAATGTCATACTTTGCTGACATTACGGCGCAACCGTACGGCCAGTGCGGCGATCCAGACAGCGCAGGGTGTTTGGCTCCCAGTACGCATTGGTGTTTGCACTTTGCTGACACTTATCACGCGCATCGAACGCAACGTCTGCTTTGTCCCACTCTTTTTCAGCGCGGGTGTTTACCTTATGGCGAAGGTTGCGGGTGTCATTCCATTGTTCTTTGTCCATGGCGGCGTTCTGGCGGCTTTGCGCGCTATCCCCAGACTCAATGATGAGTTTGCTGGTTTCGGCCGTAGCCGCTGTGGCGAAGGCGAACGAGGACAGCGCCAGCAGGGCTGTCAGACAAAGGCGTTTGCTTAATGTTGTCATAGCGTTTCCTTTAAAGTGGGTGCAGATAATCGGTTAACCCAGCCACGATTCTACACCAAACCGAAATTGCGGCATACCCGCGCCGCAGGTATGGAAAAGTAAAGGCCATTATCGCGTATGATGTTTAAATCAATCCTCACGAAAACCTAAAATGATCAAAACGACGCTGCTTTTTTTTGCCACCGCGCTGTGTGAAATTATCGGGTGCTTTCTACCCTGGCTTTGGCTGAAGAAGGGGGCGTCCGTGTCGCTGCTGATCCCGGCAGGCGTTGCGCTGGCGCTGTTTGTCTGGCTCTTGACCCTCCATCCCGCCGCCAGCGGGCGAGTCTATGCGGCCTACGGCGGGGTTTACGTCTGCACCGCGCTGCTGTGGCTGCGGGTCGTCGACGGCGCCAGGCTGAGCGTATACGACTGGGCCGGCGCGCTGGTTGCGCTGTGCGGCATGCTGATCATTGTGGCAGGCTGGGGGCGCGCGTAAGCGCCCATATTTTGTGATCTCTCGCTGATTTTATGATCATTATACTTGTATGGTAGTAGTGTAGTTGCGTAAATTTCCTTCATCACAACGAGCGATGCAAGGAACTGGATTATGAAGATTGTCGGGGCTGAAGTATTTGTTACCTGCCCGGGGCGTAACTTTGTCACCCTCAAAATCACCACCGATGAGGGAATCGTGGGGCTTGGCGACGCCACCCTGAACGGACGCGAACTCTCCGTTGCTTCTTACCTGAAAGATCACCTCTGTCCGCAGCTGATTGGCCGCGATGCCCACCGAATCGAAGATATCTGGCAGTTCTTCTATAAAGGCGCGTACTGGCGCCGTGGGCCGGTCACCATGTCGGCTCTCTCCGCCGTGGATATGGCGCTGTGGGATATTAAAGCCAAAGCCGCCAATATGCCGCTCTATCAGCTGTTGGGTGGTGCATCCCGCGAAGGGGTGATGGTTTATTGCCATACCACCGGCCATACCATTGACGACGTGCTGGAGGATTACGCTCGCCATAAAGAGATGGGCTTCAAGGCGATTCGCGTGCAGTGTGGCGTGCCGGGAATGAAAACCACCTACGGCATGTCTAAAGGAAAAGGGCTGGCGTACGAGCCTGCGACCAAAGGCGACTGGCCGGAAGAGCAGCTATGGTCCACTGAAAAATACCTCGACTTCACGCCAAAGCTGTTTGATGCCGTGCGCAGCAAGTTTGGCTTCAATGAACACCTGCTGCACGACATGCACCATCGCCTGACGCCAATAGAAGCCGCGCGATTTGGCAAGAGCATCGAAGCATTCCGCATGTTCTGGATGGAGGATCCAACGCCTGCCGAGAACCAGGCGTGCTTCCGCCTGATACGCCAGCATACCGTCACGCCTGTTGCGGTGGGTGAAGTGTTTAACAGCATCTGGGATTGCAAACAGCTTATCGAAGAACAGCTGATTGACTACATTCGCACCACCATTACCCATGCGGGGGGGATCACCGGGATGCGCCGTATCGCGGACTTCGCGTCGCTCTACCAGGTGCGCACCGGCTCGCACGGGCCGTCGGATCTGTCGCCGATTTGCCACGCCGCCGCGCTGCATTTCGACCTGTGGGTGCCGAACTTCGGCGTGCAGGAGTATATGGGCTACTCCGAGCAGATGCTCGAAGTCTTCCCGCACAGCTGGCGATTCGACAACGGCTATATGCACCCGGGCGACAAGCCAGGCCTGGGCATCGAGTTTGACGAGAAGCTGGCCGCAAAATACCCGTACGATCCGGCCTATCTTCCGGTCGCACGCTTAGAAGACGGCACGCTGTGGAACTGGTAAATGAGGAGTGCACGATGAAAAGCGTAGTGATTCAACAGCCTGATGAACTGGTAATAGAAGAGCGTCCGCTCCCGACACCCGCAGCCGGCGACGTGCGCGTCAAAATAACGCTTGCGGGGATCTGCGGTTCAGACAGCCATATCTACCGCGGCCATAATCCCTTTGCCAAATATCCGCGCGTAATCGGCCACGAGTTTTTTGGCATCATCGACGCCGTGGGCGAGGGCGTTGATAGCGCCCGTATCGGCCAGCGCGTATCGGTGGACCCGGTCATCAACTGCGGACACTGCTACCCGTGCTCGGTGGGCAAACCGAACGTCTGCACCTCGCTGGTGGTGCTGGGTGTCCATCGCGACGGCGGCTTTAGCGAGTACGCCGTTGTGCCCGATAAAAACGCATGGCACATCCCGGATGCGATCCCCGATAAACATGCCGTCATGGTGGAGCCATTCACCATAGCCGCCAACGTGACGGGCCACGCAAAGCCAACCGAACAGGACGTTGCCCTGATTTACGGCGCGGGCCCGATGGGTCTGGTCACCGTGCAGGCGCTAAAGGGCGTTTACAGGGTGAAGCAGGTCATCGTCGTGGACAGGATTGACGAACGCCTCGCAATGGCGCAGCGCAGCGGGGCTGACTGGGTATTCAACAATGGCGAGCAGTCGCTCCAGGCTGCGCTGGATGAGAAAGGGATCAAGCCGACGTTAATTGTTGACGCCGCCTGCCATCCGTCGATTTTGCAGGAGGCAATAGCTCTGGCCTCTCCGGCGGCGCGCATTGTGCTGATGGGGTTCTCCAGCGAGCCGAGCCAGGTAGTACAGCAGGGCATCACCGGCAAAGAGCTGTCGATTTTCTCCTCGCGCCTGAACGCCAACAAATTCCCGGTCGTGATTGACTGGCTGAAGAGGGGGCTGATCGACCCTGAAAAACTGATTACCCACACTTTTGACTATCACCACGTTACAGACGCAATCGAGCTGTTTGAAAAAGACCAGCGGCAGTGCTGCAAGGTTTTGCTCACGTTCGGACAATAACACTTCACGCGGTTAAGAGCCTGCGCAGACAGGCTCTGAGTGGTACGCATCTTACCCTTTAGAGATAGCCATTATGACTCAAGCACAACCTCAAAGAACGACCTCAGATCTGGTAAAAGCCGCCGTGTCCGGCTGGCTCGGCACAGCGCTGGAATTTATGGATTTCCAGCTCTATTCGCTGGGCGCAGCGCTCGTTTTCCATGAAATATTCTTCCCGGAACAGTCCGCTGCGATGGCGCTAATTCTGGCGATGGGGACATACGGCGCAGGCTATATTGCGCGCATCGTAGGGGCCTTTATTTTCGGCAGAATGGGGGACAGCATTGGCCGTAAAAAAGTGCTGTTCATCACTATCACCATGATGGGGATCTGCACCACCCTGATTGGCGTGCTGCCGACGTATGCGCAAATCGGGATTTTCGCGCCCGTATTGCTGGTCACGCTGCGCATTATTCAGGGGCTGGGCGCAGGGGCGGAAATCTCCGGCGCGGGTACGATGCTGGCGGAGTACGCGCCGAAAGGGAAGCGCGGCATCATCTCCTCGCTGGTCGCGATGGGCACCAACTGCGGCACGCTGAGCGCGACGGCTATCTGGGCGGTCATGTTCTTTGCTCTCGACCGTGAAGAGCTGGTTGCCTGGGGCTGGCGTATCCCGTTCCTCGCGAGCGTGGTGGTGATGATCTTCGCAATCTGGCTGCGAATGAACCTTAAAGAGAGCCCGGTATTTGAGAAAGTAAATGAGGCTGAAGCGGCGCCAGCAGCGCAAGAAACCTCTCTCGGCGCGATGTTTAAAAGCAAGTCCTTCTGGCTGGCGACCGGCCTGCGGTTTGGACAGGCGGGCAACTCCGGTTTAATCCAGACATTTCTGGCAGGGTATCTGGTGCAGACGCTGCTGTTCGATAAGGCAATCCCAACCGATGCGTTGATGATCAGCTCCTTCCTCGGCTTTATCTCTATTCCGCTACTCGGCTGGCTGTCGGATAAGGTCGGGCGCCGTCTGCCGTATATTATTCTCAATATCTCAGCCATCATCCTTGCCTACCCGATGCTGTCGATCATCGTCGATAAAAGCTATGCGCCGGGCACGATCATGCTCTCCATTATCGTTATCCATAACGTCGCGGTGCTGGGGCTGTTCGCGCTGGAAAATATCACCATGGCGGAGATGTTTGGCTCGCGTAATCGCTTTACCCGAATGGCGATCTCTAAAGAGGCGGGCGGTTTGGTCGCCGTTGGTTTTGGGCCGGTGCTGGCTGGGATATTCTGCAATATGACCGGTTCATGGTGGCCAATTGTCGCCATGCTGATGGTCTATTCCGTGATTGGGCTGATCTCTGCCGTTCTGATGCCAGAAGTGCGTGACCGTGATTTGAGCCTCGCGGAGGATGCGGCCGAAGTGCCTCAGAAAGAGCGCGTTGCGTATGGCGCACTCTCTTCAAGACGCTAATGGTTTATATCTTGAGTGACTTATCACACAACTTATCATTCATGTCACACCACATGGACAAAAGTTAATATAAATCAATATCTGAAAATGAAGGTTCAGTATGGTTGATGGCAGATATTTTTTACCTCAACTGCCATTCTAGTTGGTGTAGTAAGCAGGCGCAGCCGCTCTGATAACAGAGCGGCTGCGGATCTCAGCTTTGATAAATTAACGAGTCTCAATCATGGAAAACCGGTTATTACAGGCGAACGCGACGCAGCCTCAGTACGATCGCGACAGCCTTAAGTCACGCATTGTTCATTTAGGGTTTGGTGCATTTCACCGTGCGCACCAGGCGGTGTACACCGACATTCTCGCAGCTGAACACAACAGCGACTGGGGTTACTGTGAAGTTAACCTGATTGGTGGCGAACAGCAGATTGCCGATCTTAAGGCGCAGGATAATCTCTACACCGTGGCGGAAATGTCTGCCGACGCGTGGACGGCGCGCGTGGTCGGCGTCGTCAAAAAGGCCCTACACGCGCAGGTTGACGGACTGGAAACCGTGCTGGCCGCGATGTGCGAACCGCAGGTGGCGATTGTTTCGCTGACCATCACCGAGAAAGGGTACTGCCACTCTCCGGCGACCGGACAGCTGATGCTCGATCATCCGTTTATTGTTGCCGATTTGCAAAACCCGCATCAGCCGAAATCTGCTGTGGGCGTGGTGGTAGAAGCGCTGGCGCGCCGCAGAGCGGCCGGTTTGCCCGCTTTTAGCGTAATGTCCTGTGACAACATGCCGGAGAACGGTCATGTGATGCGTAACGTCACCTGCGCCTATGCCCGCGCGGTTGATAGCGAACTGGCGGACTGGATTGAGGCCAACGTGACCTTCCCGTCAACCATGGTGGATCGTATCGTTCCCGCGGTCACTGCCGAAACGCTGGAAAAAATCGAACAGCTGACTGGCGTTCGCGATCCGGCGGGCGTGGCCTGCGAGCCGTTCCGCCAGTGGGTGATTGAAGATAACTTTGTTGCCGGGCGTCCGCAGTGGGAAAAAGCGGGCGCAGAGCTGGTGTCCGACGTCATTCCGTTTGAAGAGATGAAGCTGCGTATGCTTAACGGCAGCCACTCGTTCCTGGCCTACCTTGGCTATCTGGCGGGCTATCAGCATATTAACGACTGCATGGAAGATGAACATTATCGCGTTGCGGCACATGCGCTGATGCTAAAAGAGCAGGCGCCAACGCTAAAAGTGAAAGGCGTCGATTTAGCCCACTATGCTGATCTGCTCATTGCGCGTTACAGCAACCCGGCCCTTCGTCACCGCACCTGGCAGATCGCTATGGACGGCAGCCAGAAGCTGCCGCAGCGTATGCTTGATTCCGTACGCTGGCATCTGGTGCACGAGAAGAGCTTCCCGCTGCTGGCGCTGGGCGTAGCAGGCTGGATGCGCTACGTGGGCGGCGTGGACGAGCAGGGGAACGTGATAGACGTAAGCGACCCGCAGCTGGCGGTCATTCAGGCTGCGGTAAACGGCAGTGCGGAAGGCGAAAGCCGGGTGAAAGCGCTGTTGGGCATTGAGGCTATCTTTGGTAAAGAGCTCCCCCAGGAAGCGGTTTTTGTTGATGCAGTAATGAAAGCGTATCAGACGTTGCTGCAGAATGGGGCAAAAGCGACGGTTAAGCACTACGCAGCACAGCTGTAATTACGCACATGCCGCCATTCGTGGCGGCATGTCGTTACCCGGATCAGTACATGCCCAGGCGAATCAGCTCAATCGGTTCGAACTTACCTTCGCATCCTTCCACTTCCACCGTTTTGCTCCGACGCACCTGCGCGGCGTCGAGGCCCTCGCTGTGAATCGCTTTAATCAGGCCGGTGCGGCCAGTGCCGCTGATCATGACCCGGCTGCCGGTTGTAATGGCGTTACGGTTACGGTCGTATGTCATCATGGTATTTTCTCCTCTCTAACTATCCGCTACGGCGCTATTTTGTGTGCTGCCGTTGACGGGCATTATTAATACGCCTCTCTTCGCATAAAATATTTGTTTTTGATCAAGGTCACGCTTTTTTGTTCTTTCTGCGGCCGCTGACGATTCAGGACGGTAATTTACAAAGTGGACAGTTATTTTCCTTAATGGATAATTTACCCCTGCAAGCGTTGAGGGTTTGTTTATATTGCTAATGGCACTCTTAAGGCAGGAAATAATCCTCTCATCGGAATTAGGAGTCAGGCTTATGTACAAAAAGATTTTGATGCCTGTTGATGTATTTGAAATGGACTTGAGCGATAAGGCGGTACGCCACGCGGCTAACCTCGCAAAGGCGGAAGGCGCAACCATTACTCTGGTAAACATTTTACCTAACAGCAGCCGCTCGTTGCTGCGCGGGTTCAACGCGGATATTAAGAAGTTTGAAGAGTATATGACCGCGGAGTCTGAGAAAAAAATGACGGCGTTAAAGCGTCTCTTCGATCTCTCGCCGGACAATATTCACTGTAAGGTCTGTTTCGGCAACGTGCGTGACGAGATTATTAAACTGAGCAAAGCAGGGGAATATGACGTGATTGTCATCGGGTCGAAAAACCCGAGCATGACGACCCACCTGCTCGGTTCGAATGCCGAATCAATTCTTCGCTATGCCACTATTCCGGTCCTGGTGGTCCGCTAAAAAGCTTCGCCGCCGCCGAAAGGCGGCGGCGAAGATTATTCTTCGCTAAACCACTCGCTGTTTTCCTGACGAATGAGCTGCACCGATTCGCTAATTTCCTGCAGGTGCAGAGTCATCGCTTTTTCTACGCCCTCAGCGTCACGCTTGTTCAGCGCATTAAAAATATCGTGGTGCTGACGGAGCAACATCTCCGGCGGCGAAACGTGATCCAGGCTCATATAGCGCACGCGGTCGATGGTGGCTTTGATGTTTTCAATGGTGTCCCACGCGAGCTGGCAGTCGGCAATTTGCGCCAGCTTCTGGTGGAATTCATCATCCAGCTGGAAAAAGTCGTTCAGCTGCTTGCGGTCTATCGCAATACGCTGCTGATGCAGGTTCTGTTCTAGCAGATAAAGCTGGTTGTCGTTAATCAGCGAGGCGGCGCGGCGCACGACGGCGCACTCAATCGCCTGACGCACAAAACAGCCGTTACGTACCTGAGAAAGCGAAATCTTATTAACATAGCTGCCGCGCTGCGGGCGGATCTGAATCAGGCCGTTTTCCGCAAGCTTAATAAAGGCCTCGCGCACGGGCTGCCGAGACACGTCAAAACGCACGGACACTTCTTTTTCAGAGAGCGGCGTACCCGGCGGGATCAGGCAGTGAACGATGTCACGTCGCAAAATACGATAGATCTGCTGATTAACGGGCTGGGTAGGATTAAGTTGGGATTCAGCGGCCATGGGTTGTGGTTTCTCAGAGAGTTAACCTGAACATACTACCATTCTTTTACCGACCATCACATACCCGGCCCGCAGGCCGGGTAGGGCAGATTAGCCGCGATGGACGCTCAGCCCGGCGAAGCTTTGACTGACCGGCATCATTTCGACGGTATTGATGTTGACGTGTTTTGGCAGCGTTGCCACCCACCAGACCGCTTCAGTGATGTCTTCCGGTGCCAGCGCGTTGGCGTTTTCGTAGGTTTTATCCGCTTTCGCGTCATCGCCCTTGAAGCGCACGTTAGAGAACTCGGTACCGCCCACCAGGCCAGGCTCGATGTCGGTGACGCGCACGGCGGTCCCGTGCAGGTCGGTGCGCAGGTTCAGGCTAAACTGGCGCACGAAGGCTTTTGTCGCGCCATAGACGTTACCGCCCGCGTAAGGCCAGCTTCCGGCCGTAGATCCGATGTTGATCACGTGACCGCGGTTACGTTCAACCATTCCCGGCAATACCGCGCGCGTCATGTACACCAGCCCTTTATTGTTGGTGTCGATCATGTTTTCCCAGTCTTCGACGCTGGCTTTGTGCGCAGGCTCCATGCCCAGCGCCAGGCCGGCGTTATTGACCAGAACGTCGATGGCCTGCCACTCTGCGGGCAGGTTTGCCATCATCTCTTCGATGGCGGCGCGGTTGCGGACGTCAAGCTGTGCGGTCAGGATGCTGTCACCCAGCTCCTCTTTCAGCTCCTGCAGACGTTCCTGACGACGACCCGTAGCAATCACCTTATGCCCGTTGGCGACGAAGCGACGCGTGATGCTTTCACCAAAACCCGCTGTCGCCCCGGTAACTAAAATAATCATCTCACTGTTCCTCAACGCTTTTTGTGTTGTATTAACATAGCACGCTCTCCGGCACGCCGTTAAGGCAACATTTGTATGACGGCATTGCAGGCATTGGCTGGCTGGCCTACTCTGGGGGGATATACCGTTCTCAGGAGTAAAAAATGTCGGCCAATAATCCTTTTTATGAAATCAGCCAGCTGCCTTATCAGGCTCCGCGTTTTGATGAGATTAACGATAGCCACTATCGCCCGGCATTTGATGAAGCGATGTGCCAGAAGCGAGCCGAGATCGAGGCTATCGTCGCGCAAACTGCCGCGCCGGACTTCAACAACACCGTGCTGGCGCTGGAAAAAAGCGGTGCCATGCTGTCGCGCGTAAGCAGCGTTTTCTTCGCCATGACCTCTGCGCGCACCAATGATGACCTCCAGACGCTGGACGAGCAGTTTTCGACAGAGCTGGCCGGGCTGGCCAACGACATCTGGCTTAACGATACGCTGTTCTCCCGCGTGGAGGCGGTCTGGCAGGCGCGAGCGGCGCTGGATGCGGAATCCCGTCGGCTGGTGGAAGAGACGTACCAGCACTTTGTGCTGGCCGGTGCGCGTCTTACCGTCGAAGAGAAAGCGGAGCTGAAAACGCTTAACACCGAGTCAGCGTCCCTGACCAGCCAGTTTAATCAACGCCTGCTGGCGGCTGATAAAGCGGGCGGACTGGTCGCCGATGAGGTTGAGCAGCTTGAGGGATTAAGCGCTGATGAGATTGCCATTGCCGCGCAGGCCGCCGCCGAGAAAGGGCTGAACGACCGCTGGCTAATCCCGCTACTCAATACTACCCAGCAGCCCGCGCTTTCTGCACTAACCAACCGCCAGACCCGAGAAGACCTGTTTAAGGCCGGGTGGGAACGCACCCAGAAGGGCGATGAAAATGACACCCGCGAGCTGATTACGCGTCTTACCGCCCTGCGCGCGCGTCAGGCGACGCTGCTGGGTTTTGCGGATTACGCGAGCTGGAGCACCGCGGATCAAATGGCCAAAACGCCTGCGGCGGCGCTGGCCTTTATGCGCGGAATCGTCCCCGCGGCGCGCGCGCGGGCCGAGCGTGAGCTGGCGGACATTCAGAAAGTCATTAATGACGAGCAGGGCGGCTTCACTGCCCAGGCCTGGGACTGGGCGTTCTATGCCGAGCGCGTGCGCCTGGGTAAATACGCGCTCGATGAGTCGCAAATCAAGCCCTACTTTGCGCTTAATACCGTGTTGCATGACGGCGTTTTCTGGGCTGCCAGCCAGCTGTTTGGGATTAGCTTTGTCGAGCGGTTCGATATACCGGTTTATCACCCGGACGTTCGCGTATGGGAAATATTCGACCATACCGGCGAAGGCATGGCGCTGTTCTACGGTGATTTCTTCGCCCGCGATTCCAAAGGCGGCGGGGCGTGGATGGGCAACTTTGTTGAGCAATCCCATGAGTTTGCCGCGCGTCCGGTGATTTACAACGTGTGTAACTATCAAAAGCCGGCAAACGGGCAGACGGCGCTGATCTCCTGGGACGACGTGATTACGCTGTTCCACGAGTTTGGCCATACGCTGCACGGCCTGTTCGCCAGCCAGCGCTTTGCCACGCTTTCAGGCACCAACACGCCGCGCGATTTCGTAGAGTTCCCGTCACAAATTAACGAGCACTGGGCAAGCCATCCGCAGGTCTTTGCCCACTATGCCCGTCATTTTGAAACCAATGAACCGATGCCGGACGCACTGCGGGAGAAAATGCTTAACGCAACCCAGTTCAACAAAGGCTACGACATGACGGAGCTGCTGAGCGCGGCCCTGCTGGATATGAACTGGCACAGCATTAGCGGTTCAGTGAATGGCGTTGAGAATTTCGAAGCCGAAGCGCTGAAAAAAGAGGGGCTGGATCTGCCGGCGGTGCCGCCGCGCTATCGCAGCAGCTATTTTGCCCATATTTTCGGCGGCGGCTATGCGGCGGGTTATTACGCCTATCTCTGGACGCAGATGCTGGCCGACGATGGCTACCAGTGGTTTGTCGAGCAGGGTGGATTAACGCGCGAGAACGGGCAAATTTTCCGTGACGCGATATTATCCCGCGGTAACAGTTCAGACCTTGCGGAGCTGTATCGACAGTGGCGCGGCCACGATCCGCGTATTGAACCCATGCTGGTGAACCGCGGGCTGAGTGCGTAAGGTACAGGGCCGGGTTGATACCCGGCTTTCAAATTAAGAGACCTTGTTGTAAAACTAACCTCAGGTAAGAATAGGGACAACATGGCGAACAACGCAGGCGAGGGATGATGGCGTACCTGGATTATTTATTAACGTTTATTGAGAGCAATCCTGCACTTGCTATCGGTTTTAACATTGTACTGCTGATTATCTCCGGTTTTTTTGCGCACATCATGTGCAAATTCCTGTTAATTAAAGTCGTAAGAAGGGTTTTTTTTTCCAGCCACAAACAGGACGTTCCATTAGAAAAAGACCGTCGAATTGCTGAGAAACTCTCCAACTTCGTTCCGGTGATCAGCGTATATTACGTTCTGCAGTTTATGCCGAATATGCCAGCGTCCCTGGTGACGGCGATAAATACCGTGTGTGGGATATTATTTTTTATATTTCTGTCGGTATTTATCAATGAGATGCTGGATATTGTTAACAGCTCTTATCTGCGAAAAACCAAGCGGAAAAATCACTCTATCAAGGGCTACATTCAGATAGGAAAAATAGTCGTCCATATCATTGCCGCCATCATGATTATTGCGGTGATGTCTAATAAATCCCCTGCCATAATCATTTCAAGCCTCGGGGCGGTTGCCGCGGTACTCATGCTCGTCTTCCAGCATACGTTACTTTCCCTTGTCGCCAACGTTCAGCTTTCATCTAATGATGTGCTTCAGCTCGGCGACTGGATTGAAATGCCGGATAAAAACTTAAGCGGAGAGGTGACCGACATTGCCCTGCACACCATTACTATCCGCAACTGGGACAATACGATCTCGCGTATCCCGACCAAAAATTTCTTAACAGAAACCTATACCAACTGGCAGGCGATGTTTTCGTCCGGGGCGCGCAGAATAATGCGCAGCACCACCATCGATCAGCATTCGGTCGTGTTTCTCAATCAGGAAATACTCGCGCCCATGCTGGCAATACGCGGCGTGAGTGAACCGCTTGCAAAGCTGCTCGACGGCCGCGATCCCACAGGGGTTGCCGACAGCTGGTTCGTTGATAACGGGCTGACAAACTTAACGCTGTTTCGTCATTATATGATGGCATACCTGGCCGAACGGCCGGATATCATTAAGGATATGTATATCGTGGTGAGAACGTTAAAACCGTCGGCATCCGGGATCCCGCTGGAAATTTACTGTTTTACCACCTCCACGATGTGGATGGATTATGAAAATACGCAATCCGCCATTTTTGAATATATTACTGCCGTGGTGGAGAAATTTTCGCTCCGTTTGTACCAGTACCCGGCAGGTCATGACTTCTGGCGTTTGTCTCAGAAAGGGTAAAACATGCCGGGCGTATAGCCCGGCACGCTTTGCTTAGGCTATCGCATTAGGGCACTCTTCACCCTTCTCCAGCTGCTGCAGATTCCCGAGCGTGGTTTCGGAAATGCTGATCAGCGCTTCGGCCGTCAGGAACGCCTGGTGGCCGGTAAACAGAACGTTATGGCAGGCGGACAGGCGGCGGAAGACGTCATCCTGAATCACGTCGTTAGACTTGTCCTCAAAGAACAGATCGCGTTCGTTTTCATAGACGTCCATCCCCAGCGCGCCAATCTTCTGCGTTTTCAGCGCTTCAATGGCTGCCTGGGAGTCTATCAGTGCGCCGCGGCTGGTGTTGATGATCATCACGCCGTCTTTCATCTGCTCAAACGCCGACTGGTTAAGCAGATGGTAGTTTTCCGGCGTCAGCGGGCAGTGCAGAGAGATAACGTCTGACTGCGAGAACAGCGTGGCAAGGTCAACATACTCCACGTCAAGCTCCAGCGCGGCAGCGCTTGGGTACGGGTCAAACGCCAGCAGGCGCATGCCAAAGCCTTTGAGGATGCGCAGGGCCGCCACGCCGATTTTACCGGTACCGATCACGCCCGCAGTTTTGCCGTACATGGTGAAACCGGTCAGCCCTTCCAGTGAGAAGTTGGCATCACGGGTGCGTTGATAAGCGCGGTGAATACGTCGGTTTAACGACATCATCATGCCAATAGCGTGTTCAGCAACGGCTTCCGGTGAGTAGGCCGGAACGCGCACTACCTTCAGACCCAGCTCCTTCGCCGCGTCGAGATCGACGTTATTAAAGCCCGCGCAGCGCAGGGCAATGTATTTCACCCCGTGTTTTTTCAACTCTTCCAGCACCGGGCGGCTGCCGTCATCGTTCACGAAGATACAGACGCCTTCGCAGCCATGCGCCGTTTTGGCGGTTTTTTCGGTCAGCAGAAAGTCGAAAAATTCAAGATCGAATCCGTAAGCCTCGTTAACATGTTGCAGATACTTTTTGTCGTACTGCTTTGTGCTATAAACCGCGAGTTTCATAAGACTTTCTCCAGTGATTTTGCATTCACGTTAGCATGATTAAAATAATCTTACAATTTATAAAATATTATTGAATTCAATAAGTTCTATGAATAATCATAGAGCATCTATCCTTAAAAAAGGCATTTGCTTCAACTGACTGGCTAAACATGCGACAATGATCGGCAGTGTCGGCTTAATTCTCTCGCTAAATCAGGATATTAACTGCCCATGAAGGGTAAATACAAAGCCGCAATTGCGCTATTACTGCTATTGATTCTGCTGCCGCTGACGCTGCTGATGACGCTCGCTCAGTGGGTGCCAACCCTGGCCGGGATCTGGCTGCCCGTCGGAACGCGAATCGCGTTTGAAAAAAGCCCTAAATTAACGCGCCACGCCCTGGTTATCCCCGATCTACGCTATCTTGTCGACGAGTGCGAAATAGCACGCATTGAACGCGTCACGCTGTCGCACCCGAGCCGCTGGGATCTTGATATAGGCGAGCTGGAAATAAACTCCGCCTGTCTGAGCAAATTGCCCCAGTCAGCCCCCTCCACGGTGGCGCCAAAAACGCTGGCGCAGTGGCAGGCTGTGTTACCCAATACCTGGCTCACCATTCACCGTTTAACGCTAAGCCCCTGGCAGCAGTGGGAGGGCGAACTTCACGCCTCGCTTACCCCCGCAGCGCAGGAAATCGCCTATAAAGGCGAGCAGGTGAACATCAAAGGGCGGCTGAAGGGCCAGGCGCTGACCATCAGTCAGTTTGATATCCAGCTTCCAGACCAGCCGCAGCCTGTGAAGCTGGTGGGGGAATTTACCCTGCCGCTTGTCCCGGACGGCGTGCCGGTAAAAGGCCACGCGCTCGCCACCTTTAACGTGCCACAGTTAACCTCGCTGGTCGATGCCGATCTTGACTGGGAGGACAATCAGGGCCAGCTGGTAGTGATGGCGCGGGATAACCCCGATCCGCTGCTTGACCTGCCGTGGCAGATTACGGCTGAACAGCTGAACGTTAGCGATGGGCGCTGGAACTGGGCGCTCTCCGGCATGCCGCTGAGTGGGCGCGTGGGCGTACGGATCGACAACTGGCAGCAGGGGCTGGAGAAAGCCACCGTTACCGGACGCCTCAACGTGCTCACGCAAGGTGATGCAGGCAAAGGCAACGCGGTTCTGAATATTGGGCCTGGCAGGCTCAGCATGGAAAACAGCGATATGCCGCTGCATCTGAGCGGTGAGGCAAAGCAAAACGATCTTGTCCTCTACGCCAAACTTCCGGCGAAACTGACCGGTAGCCTGAACGATCCGCAGCTGACGTTCGAGCCGGGGGCGCTGCTGCGCTCGCGCGGACGTATCATCAACTCCCTGGATATTGATGAAATTCGCTGGCCGCTGGCGGGCGTCAGGCTCACGCAGAAGGGCGTCGACGGTCGACTGCAGGCGATCCTGCGCGCGCATGAAAATGAAATGGGCGATTTTGAGCTGCACCTTGACGGCCAGGCCAGCGACTTTTTACCCGATAACGGCCTGTGGCAGTGGCGCTACTGGGGCAAGGGCGGTTTTACGCCGATGCACGCACGCTGGGATGTCGCAGGTAAAGGCGAATGGCGTGACAAGCTTATCGAATTAACCGACCTCTCGACGGGGTTCGACAGACTCCAGTACGGCACGATGGAAGTCAGCAAGCCGCGTCTGGTGCTGGATAACCCGGTGCGCTGGTATCGCGATCCGGCCAATCCGAAATTTACGGGCGCGCTATCGCTTAACGCCGGGCAAACCGCGTTCTCCGGCGGCAGCGTGCTGCCACCTTCGGTATTGACCTTCAGCGTAGACGGCACGGACCCCACGCTGTTCCAGTTTAAAGGCGATCTTCATGCCGATAAGATTGGCCCGGTACAGGTAAACGGACGATGGGACGGGGAACGCCTGCGCGGGCAGGCCTGGTGGCCAAAGCAGTCTCTCACCGTGTTTCAGCCGCTGATCCCGCCCGACTGGAAAATGACGCTGCGTGAGGGTGAACTTTACGCACAGGTTGCCTTCTCGGCGGCGGCCGATCAGGGATTTGAAGCGGGCGGCCACGGGGTGCTGAAATCCGGTAGCGTCTGGATGCCCGATAACAAGATCAACGACGTCGATTTTGTCCTGCCTTTCCGCTTTAGCGAAGGCACCTGGTCGCTGGGTACGCGTGGCCCGGTAACGCTGCGTATTGGTGAAGTTGAAAATCTGGTCACCGCGCGGAACATTACCGCCGATCTGCAGGGCGACTATCCATGGACGGAGGAGAACCCGCTCCTGCTGACTAACGTTAAGGTTGAGGCGCTCGGCGGTAAAATTACCCTGCAGCAGCTCAGGATGCCGCAGCACGATCCGGCGCTGCTGCGCGTGGACAATATCTCAACCAGCGAGCTGATCGGCGCGGTCAACCCCAAACAGTTTACCCTGTCCGGCCCGGTCAGCGGGGCGCTGCCGTTTTGGCTGGACAATGAGAAATGGATCATTAAAGACGGCTGGCTGACGAACCCTGGGCCAATGACGCTGCGTATCGATAAAGATACGGCGGATGCCATAGTGAACGATAATATGGTGGCGGGCGCGGCGATTAACTGGCTCCGCTACATGGAAATTTCACAGTCGTGGACAAGGCTCAATGTTGATAATCTGGGGATGTTAACCCTGCGGGCGACCATCAAGGGAACCAGCAGGGTAGATGGCAAAAGCGGTTCTGTGAACCTTAACTACACCCATGAAGAGAACGTGTTTACCCTCTGGCGCAGCCTGCGCTTTGGGGACAACCTGCAAACATGGTTTGAGCAACATGCGGAGATACCCGGGATCCGCAGTTCGACAGGCAAGGAAAGTGAGGAACAACAATGAAAATGAGGGCTGGTGTACTCACCGTGGCCGCTGTCGCGCTGCTGACAGGCTGTACGCCGCGTATTGAAGTTGCGGCGCCGAAAGAGCCGATAACCATCAACATGAACGTGAAAATCGAGCATGAAATCCATATCAAGGTCGATAAAGACGTTGAAACCCTGCTGAAATCCCGCAGCGATCTGTTCTGAGGATGCCATGAAACGATTAATACTTCTTATTCTGGCGCTGGGGTTCAACGTGCAGGCCGCGACGCTCACGCTGAATGATGCGCGCACGCAAGGGCGCGTGGGCGAAACGCTGAGCGGCTACATCGCGCCCGTCGCGCAAGATGCTGACACGCTGGCGCTGGTTAACCGTATTAATGCCGCGCGCGCGGAAAGTTACCAAAAGCTGGCCGACAGCAATAACCTGCCCGTGGATGACGTGGCAAAAATGGCGGGGCAGAAGCTGGTTGCGCGGGCGCAGCCGGGTGAATACGTGAAGGGGATTAACGGCAGATGGCTGAAAAAGTAGCTAGCGGCACCGCTTGCGGTATTCGCCGGGCGACACGCCAAAACGTTGCTTGAAGGCCGTTGAAAAATGGCTGTGGTCGGCAAACCCCCAGCTATAGCCAATCCCCGCCAGCTTCTCCTCATCGCCGGCGGAGCGCAGTACCTGCGCGCAGAGGTCGAGTCGACGGTTTTTAATATACTGCGCGACCACCAGGCCTTTATCGGCAAACATGCGGTACAGGCTGCGCACCGACATCCCGCTCTCTGAGGCAATCCATTCCGGGCGCAACGCCTCGGACTGAATATGGTCATCAATCAACGACAACACGCTCTGAAACTGCCGTTCCTTGCGCGGCTGTACGGCTTCACGCTGCTGGAACGCGGGGCGCAGCAGGCAGATCATCGCTTCCAGCGCGGCTTCGCTTTCCCGATCGCTCAGGTCCGCATTGCCCATACTCTCCTGCAGCAGGCGATGGCTAAGCTGAACCGTTGGCAGGCTGCGCGAGAGCGTCAGCGCGCAGCTGACCTCCTGAAAACGGCACTGTTGCTCGACGATCTGCCGCGGAACGAGGAGCGAAATCTGCCGGGACGTTTCCCGCCAGAAGATGGAGCAGGGGCGCGAGGCGTCGATCAGCGTGATATCGCCGGTTTTCAGGATCGAACGGCGGTCGTCCTGTTCAATCTCGGCGCTGCCTTCCAGCTGAAACACCGTGTAAAACCAGGCGTCGCTGCTGTGTTTAATCTCCTGACGGGTGCGAAACAGGTTAACGCCAGCGGCGGTCACGGTGCTTAACTTGAGGCTGCGCGCGTAGCTGGTTTCCAGTTCACCCATAAATTCACCCGCTAATGGGCGAGCGTCGAACCGCCCGCACGCCTGGTTAATTTGCGCCAGCCACTGCTGATACTTTTCCTGCTCGCTTGCACACGCCATTGTTTATCTCGCCGCACCGTCAATGTTTTTGCATTGTTGCATTTGTGTTGCATTTTGTCAGAGCCATGAGGCTGACTATAGGAAAGAACACTCACCGGGAACAGCGCGATAAGCCGGAATTATCACGATTTGCGGAGCCTGTCACAGGTGGCAAAGCGAATGTCACAGAGATAAAAGCGGGAACGCGAAAGGCTTCGTAGACTGCATTAAACCCTGCGAAGAATAACGAAGGAGTACCCTATGTCTGAATCACAGATCGCCGTTCTGCCCGGCGTACAGCAGTTTTTGGATCGACAGCATGGCCTGTGGATTGAAGGCCGTCAGGCTGCATCGGACAGCGAGAAACGCCTGAACGTGTATAACCCGGCGACGGGCGAGGCGATCGCCTCCACGGCGGATGCCAGCGTTGACGACGTGGACCGCGCGGTGATGTCCGGCTGGCGCGCTTTTGTGGCCCGCAGCTGGGCTGGAAAATTACCGGCGGAGCGTGAGCGTATCCTGCTGCGCTTTGCCGATCTGGTTGAGCAGCACGGCGAAGAGCTGGCGCAGCTCGAAACGCTGGAGCAGGGCAAATCCATTAACATCTCCCGCGCCTTTGAGGTGGGCTGCACCCTGAACTGGATGCGCTACACCGCCGGGCTGACCACCAAAATTGCGGGTAAAACTCTCGACCTCTCTATCCCGCTACCGCAGGGCGCACGCTATCAGGCCTGGACCCGTAAAGAGCCGGTAGGCGTGGTAGCCGGAATTGTGCCGTGGAACTTCCCGCTGATGATCGGCATGTGGAAAGTGATGCCCGCGCTGGCGGCAGGCTGTTCGATCGTTATCAAACCGTCTGAAACCACGCCGCTGACCATGCTGCGCGTGGCGGAACTGGCCTGTGAAGCCGGTGTACCGGAAGGGGTGTTCAACGTCGTGACCGGAAGTGGCGCGGTGTGTGGGGCAGCGCTAACGTCACACCCGCGCATCGCCAAGGTAAGCTTTACCGGCTGCACCGCCACGGGGAAACAGATTGCACGCGCGGCGGCAGATACGTTGACGGGCGTCACCCTGGAGCTGGGGGGCAAAAACCCGGCCATCGTGCTGAAAGACGCCGATCCAGCATGGGTTATTGAAGGGCTGATGATGGGCAGCTTCCTGAATCAGGGGCAGGTTTGCGCGGCAAGCTCCCGTATCTATATTGAAGCGCCGCTGTTCGACACGCTGGTGAACGGCTTTGAGCAGGCGGTGAAATCCCTGAGCGTGGGGCCGGGTATGTCGCCGCAGGCGTTTATTAATCCGCTGGTGTCGCGCGCCCACTGCGATAAAGTGCAGACCTTCCTGGATGAAGCAAAATCGCGCAGCGCGGAGCTTATCACCGGCAATCGTGGCCCGGAGGGCAAAGGTTATTACGTTTCCCCTACGCTGGTGGTCAACCCGGATGCGGCGCTGCGCCTGACGCGGGAAGAGGTGTTCGGTCCGGTGGTGAACCTGGTGCGCGTGGTCGACGGCGAAGAGGCGTTACAGCGGGCAAATGATACCGAATACGGACTGACGGCCAGCGTCTGGACGCAGAACATCAGCAAGGCGCTGGAGTATACCGACAGGCTGCAGGCGGGCACGGTGTGGGTAAATAGCCATACGCTGATTGACGCCAACCTGCCGTTCGGCGGCATGAAGCAGTCCGGTACCGGCCGTGATTTTGGTCCGGACTGGCTGGACGGCTGGTGCGAGACCAAGTCGGTTTGCGTGCGCTACTAGTAAAAGCAAAAGGCAACCGGGAGGTTGCCTTTTTAGCGTGTGTTCCCTCTCCCGTGGGAGAGGGTCAGGGTGAGGGCATCAGGCCACACCGGGCTAATTTCGTAGGCCGGGTCAGCGTAGCGCCACCCGGCATTTTTTAATACGACCACCGGTCCCGCCCGGCCTCTTTCGCACGGTACAGCGCCGCATCGGCACGAGCAATAATCTCGGTACCGGCCAGACCGTCCACCATCCCGGCAATGCCCATACTTGCCGTGACAGCATCGCTGACTTTTGAGGCGCTGTGGGCAATCGCTTCAGCCCGTAACCCCTTCTGAATGCGAATCGCCACCTGTTCCGCCATTGCTTCCGGGCAGTCGAACAGAACTACCACAAACTCCTCGCCACCATACCGGGACACCACATCGTGCGGCGTGCGGACCGATCTCTTCAGCACCTGCGCCACGCGCGTTAAACAGTGATCGCCCGCCTGGTGGCCATAGGTGTCGTTGTAAAGTTTAAAATAATCGACGTCCAGCATAATCAGCGAGAACGCCTTTTTCTGATCGACGGCGTTTTCCAGCACCGTTTCCATCGCCCGGCGGTTCGCCGTTTGGGTCAATGCATCCAGATGCGCCAGCGCATCCAGGCGTAAAATAAGCCGCTGGTTCTGCTGGTTGCGCCGCCAGGCCTCTTCAAACCAGCTCAACAGGATAAAGCGGCCACAAATAAGAATGAGGGTGAAAACAGTCCAGGGAACGGCAAAACGCAGGCTAACCTCGTGGTTCAGGGCAATGCTTGCGACAGGCAGTGCCAGCCAGAGGGGCAAAACAAACGACAGCAGCCCCAGAGGATGAAAATAGAGGGCTGCCATCCCCGATAGCAGCAGAGCAACAAATATTGGCCAGGCGTGAGGAAACTGAGCAACGGCGATGAGCAGAAAGCCACACATTGCCCACATCAGGCTACAAACAAACAGAACGATGCTGATCCCGACGATATGCCGCCAGGCCATCACGATCAGCGCAGCCGAAAGGATGACGACGCCAAGCATCGACGTATCAACCATCAGGGTTAGCCGTTTTGTCGCGCCGGTCAGGGTGTCGATATTACCGAACAAAACGTTGCGCAGCAGGATCATGAGCGCAAAGCTCGCATTCACAAAGGCCAGCCACGGCAGGTTCATGGACAGGCCGTGGCGCACCATCGATTTACGGGTGGGCCATGTCGCAAGCTCTGAGGGGGTGTTGTGTCTTTTTTCTATCAAAACCGATTTCCGTATCAAGAGTAGGAAAGAAAACGGGCGGGAATACCGCCCGTGACGATGTTACGGTGTCACAATGTTAAACCAGAATTCAAACTTATCCATATACCCGAGCATCGCGTCGAGTTTGGCGCCATCTCCGGCGATCTTGATATCGCCACTGTCCTGCGCCTGCTTCAGAGTGATTTCCTTCAGGATAATTTTGTTCAGCGTGTCGCGGTTAAGGGTCAGCGTGGCGTCAGCGTCCTTCGCCTCGGCGTTGGCCGTGTGGTTCAGCACGCCGTTTTCCAGTTCGAGCTTATATTTGCCGCCGTCGCCGCCGAGATCGACGTTAAACACCGACTTCGCGGTGCCCGCTTTTTCACCGTTGATATGCACCGCCAGGTAATCAAAGAACATTTCTGGCGTCATTGCCCGTACGGTATCCGGGCTGGCGGTATTCGGCGTTGGGCCTTTTACCACGCCGTTACGCAGCTCTTGCGCGCCGGTCAGGTAGAAGTTGCGCCACGGACCGGATTCCGCCTGATAGCCGAGCTGCTCGAGCGCATCCGCTTCAAGGTTGCGTGCCGCCTGGTTATTCGGGTCAGCGAAGACGACTTTGCTCACCACCTGCGCGACCCAGCGGTAATTGCCCTGGTCGAAATCGGTTTTGGCTTTTTGCAGAATCGCATCCGCGCCGCCCATATATTCAACGAACTTCTTCGCGCCTTCTTCTGGCGGCAGCTCATCCAGCGTTGCCGGGTTGCCGTCGAACCAGCCGAGATAGAGCACGTAGGTTGCCTTCACGTCGTGGCTTACCGAGCCGTAGTACCCTCGGTTGGCCCAGGTGTGCGCCAGCGAATCCGGCAGCTTAAAGTTGGCGGCGATCTCATCGCGCGTCAGGCCTTCGTTAGCCATGCGCAGCGTTTGATCGTTAATATAACGGTACAGGTCACGCTGGCTTTTCAACAGTTTGACCACATTTTCGTTGCCCCAGGTAGGCCAGTGGTGCTGCGCCATGATGATTTCGGCTTTATCGCCCCAGCGCACAATCGCTTCGTTGATGTATTTTGACCACGGCAGCGGCTCACGGATTTTCGCCCCGCGAAGCGAGTAGGTGTTATGCAGGGTATGGGTCACGTCCTCGGCGGATTCAATCAGCTTTTTCTCTTCGATATACCAGAGCATTTCTGACGGGGCTTCAGAGCCAGGCGCGAGCATAAAATCATAGGTCAGGCCGTCGATGACCTCTTTCTGACCATCTTTCTCGATGATGTTGGTGGGCGCAATCAGGGTCACGGTTCCCGCGGAAGTGGTCGTCCCCAAACCGGCGCCGACCTGGCCTTTGGCATCGGGCTTCAGCAGGTTGCCGTACATATAGCTGGCGCGGCGGCTCATGACGTTACCCGCCATAATGTTCTCCGCGACGGCGGCTTCCATGAACCCGGCCGGGGCGTAGATTTTCACCTTGCCCGCCTTCACGTCCGCTTCGTCAACCACGCCGCGCACGCCACCGTAATGATCCACGTGGCTGTGGGTGTAGATCACCGCCACCACGGGCTTTTTACCGCGGTTTTTAACGTAGAGATCCATCCCGACTTTGGCCGTCTCTGCCGACACCAGCGGGTCAACCACGGTAATACCTTCTTTACCTTCGATAATGGTCATATTCGACAGGTCAAGATTACGTATTTGATATACGCCTTCGGTGACTTCAAACAGTCCGCTAATATTTATCAGCTGTGATTGACGCCATAAGCTGGGATTGACGGAATCCGGGGCTTTATCGCCTTCTTTAATAAATGAATATTGCTGCGGGTCCCAGACAACATTACCTTGTTCCCCTTTGATGACGTCCTGAGGAATAGGGGCAATAAATCCTTTGTGGGCGTCGGTGAAATCAGTGTTGTCGGAGAAGGGAAGCTGATTAAACAGAGCGTTGTTGGCTTGTTGCGTCGCTGCAGTCGCATCCTTTGGGGCTTCTGCGGCATAAGCCGAATTGACGGAAATAAAAAGCCCTGCCAGCGCAAGACTCCTGACGATCGAATTAAATCTCATCCTAAAACCTCTCAGTGATGTATTACGTCGTTTGTGGAAACTTCGTGTCCTGGCTGAAAGTGGTTCAAGAGATGCAATGGGAATACGCGAGGTAAAATAACTATAATCGGGGAGTGGTATTCAGCAAGTAAATAGATGAAAAACCGGGCGTTGCGCCCGGTACGTTATTTATTTCTGTTCGTCTTTTTTCTTGCCAAGCGTTGGCGTCTCGTCGAAGAAGTTCCACGGTTTGAGCAGGGTATGCACCCATTCCGTAGGCATGATTGGCCACTCCTCGGCGCGGGCAACGTGCGTGGTGCCGGTGGTCATCCACACCACGTCGTCCTGGTCGTTCAGCGATTCGTTATCCTTGCTGTACTGGCCCAGGCCGGTATCGTGCGTTGAGCGGTTAGGGAATTTCCCTTCCGGGTACATCTCATTCGGGTGGTAGCGCGTTACCAACAGCTGTTTGTCCATAAAGCTCAGGCGGTGGTAAATCCACTCGTCCGGGGCAAACTTCGCCCCCGTTGCCACCGGATGCGTACCGCCCGCGTAAGGGATGATCTGGTACGACACCGGGTTGCCCATGCGGTTCTCTTTACTGGTGTTGCTCAGCAGTCGAATGGTGCCGGGGTCAAACTTCTGCGCGGCCTGCTGTTCGGTGTCGATATCGTACTGGTTGATCTGCATGGTGCTGGTACGCGGGCCCCCGGCGGTGTTCGGTTTCACTTCCGGGTCCATCGCCACCAGCTTGTTGTTGGTGCCGTCTACGTCCATATCCAGGCGGAAGTTATAGATGTGCTGGTGGGTGGTGCCGACAATATTATGGTCGATCAGCGTGCCGTATTTGGTGTCATCTTTGGCGGTCGCGTCATGCATGGTTTTTGCCTGCACGCCTTTCACCGCTTCAATGCCGGTTGCTCCTGCATCAATGCCGATGGTGCCGTTCTCGTGGAAGACCCAGTCAAAGATATAGTCGTAGTTGCCCACGGTGCTCACCCAGCGCACCACCAGCTCGCGGCGCTCGGTGCTGACGTTCGGCTGGCCCATCTCCTGGTGCTTATACTCCGGCCCGGCGTAGCGCTCAAAAATGGCGATTGCGCGGGGGATCTCCATCGGCGCGCCGGTGTAGTCCGGAATGGTTTCGTTCAGCATCACGGCGTTAGACGGGACGTCTTTGCCGCGCACCAGCGGGGAGGTCAGGGTGCCCATGCCGTAGTCACCGGAATCCAGATAGGCTTTGAAGTACCAGCCCACGTCCGGGTCGCCATAGGGTACGATCATCCCGCCTAACGATCCCTGATACATGATCTGACGCTTTTTGCCGTTATCGTTCCAGGTCACGGTCGAGATCGTGGGCCCAACGCGGGAGTCGAGGCTCAGGTGGAAATCCCAGTTCTGCCAGTGCACCGTGTCGCCGGTGATGGTGTAGTTCTTGCCTTCCGGCTCGACGATCTCCAGCGGTTTTTTCACCGTTTCAATACGGTCGCGGCCGTCATAGGGACGCGGGGTCATCGGAACCGGCACCACCGGGCCTTCTTCGATTTTCTGGATTTTCTTCTGCTCAAGGTCAACAACCGCCACCAGGTTTTCAATCGGGTGCGCCCAGTAGTTGCCATCGCCCACGTCCAGATAGCTCACCACCTTGAGCAGGCGGTCTTCCTGCTTCAGGCCATCTTTGCCGTCAAAGTATCCGACGGTCAGCGGGGTGGTGATCACTTTCTTGGTATCGGTGATGCCGCGCTTTTTCAGCACCTCGGCAAACTCGGTGCTTTCGTTAACGATCTGCTGGACGGCGGTAAAGTCATTCAGCAGCACCATCCCGTGCGCGTCTTTTATCGGCTGCCAGCTGAGGATCTTTTTATCCTTCAGATCCACCCGGCTTTCGATGATGTGCTTCCCGTCGAGCATCGTGATGTTGGCCTGGCGAGGGGCATCCACCGCCGTGCCGTTCAGCACGAAGTCCCAGACTTTGGCTTTTTCCGGCTCGGCAAGGGCAATCTGGGTAAAGCGGGTATTGGGCTTGAAGTCTGCAGAGGCTTTAACGATCTCGACGGCCTGCTTAATTTCGTCTGCTGTTAAGGCGTTCAGAGGGTGGGGACGTTTTTCCACCTGGAAAGTCTGGTCTAGGCCAGACTGGAAGACATCGTTGATGAAGGTCTCGGAGATAAAGGCTTTTTTGTTTTTCATCACCACCGGCACCTGCAGCTTCAGGGTTTTACCGTTGACGATGGCGGTTTTCGCGCCAGGCTTGACCTTCACATAGGCTCCGTCTTTGGTGATGGTGAACATCTGTGCGTAATCATCCCACTGCACGTCCGCGCCAAACGCCTGCAGCGTTTTGTCCATCGGGACCATATGCGCCTCGCCGCCGTGCGCGAAAACAGGGGAGTGCCAGGCGCAACACAGCGCAACGGCCATGGCCAGTGCCGTTCTACGGGCAGAAAAAGAAGAATTGCTTCCCATCGTAGACCTCATTTTGTTGTGTTTATTGTGTTGTGACAGCCTTATCCTGACAGGCGCGCGTGAAAAGCGTTTGCCTGCATCTGCCAGGTTATTTGTCAGTCTTGCCAGGTTAAAAAAAGAGCGGGGATAAATCACATGCTCGTACAGAGCAATCCCCTCTCCCCGTTGGGGAGAGGGTTAGGGTGAGGGGTAGTTAGCTGAAATCGCCCTGCTGGCGGGCCACCAGCGTCAGAATGGAGTAGAGCGCCACGGCCTGCTG
>Ga0058689_10000024_pt1 | contig 38939 bp, 43 predicted proteins | sample AgamicAsMarz_FD_57362 | JGI IMG/M metagenome (GOLD analysis project Ga0058689, IMG submission 57362) | Agave microbial communities from Guanajuato, Mexico - As.Ma.rz | ecosystem: Host-associated > Plants > Phyllosphere > Phylloplane/Leaf | place: Guanajuato, Mexico | collected 2012-06-04
GGGCTATCGTTCCGCCATCTACCCTTTTGCCCACGCGCAGTTTGCGCTGACGCCGGAAAACATGCTGCTGACGGTGCTGATTGGCCTGCTGGCGGGCCTGGCCGGCTGGACGCTGATTTGGCTGATCGCGCAGAGCCGTAAGCGCTTTAGCCGCGTTAAAAGCCTGCCGCTGCGGCTGGGGCTGGGTGGCGTGATGGTGGGCGTGCTGGCTATCGGCAGCACTAAGGTGCTCGGCAACGGCTATGAGGTGATTGTGGAGATCATGGCCGGCAGCTTTATGCTAAAAGGGCTGATTGCGCTGCTGCTGTTAAAGATGCTGGCCACGGCTATTTCGGTTGGCTCCAACGCTGTCGGCGGGCTGTTTACGCCATCGCTGCTGACCGGCGCGCTGTTGGGCGTGGTGGTTGCCAGCCTGGCCGCGCTGGCCGGGCTGCCGGTGGATAACGTCGTCATTTTCGCCGCTGTGGGCATGGGCGCGGTGCTGGCCTCGGTCAGCCAGGCGCCGCTGATGGCGATGCTGATGGTGCTGGAAATGACGCTAAACAGCAGCCTGCTGTTTCCAACCATGATCGCCTGCGTGCTGGCTTTTATGGTGGTGTACCGTCTGCAATCCAGCAGCACCTATCCGGTTATTCAGCGCCATTTCAGCCGTTCGGACGCCAAGTTCGATTTTGACAACGGCATTATCTCGCAGTTTATCGTTTCCGGCGCGGCGCTACAGCCGCAGGATCCCGTCGGCAAGGCGCTGGCGGTGAGCTCGCTGAAGCGCGAACGTTTCGTCTATGTGATTAACGAAACCGGTCAGTTTATGGGCGCGGTGTCGATCCACGATATTTCGCGCAAGGTGCTGGATAAGGAGATTACGCTGAACTCGCCGATAAGCTGCGTAACGGACGAGAATTTCCCTTATATTTTTGAGAATCAAACCATTACGGAAGGTTGGGAAGCCTTCGCCAGGGTGACGCTGGAGCGTCTGCCGGTGCTGAATAATCCTGTCGAGCGCAAGTTTCTGGGCGCGCTTACCAAAACCAGCCTGATCCAGAAAGCAAAGGACTTTTTATAATGCGACAGCAGGTCGCGGCGAGCACGGAGGCACGTCGCGGCGGCGCTAGCTTTCTCTGCCGCGCAGCGCCTGTTCGGTCAGCCACAGGCGCGTATCAAATTCCAGCTGGTGATACTGTGGCTCCATATGGCAGCAAAGCTGATAAAACGCCTTGTTATGATCTTTCTCTTTAATGTGCGCCAGCTCGTGTACCACGATCATGCGTAAAAATGCCTCCGGCGCCTGTTTAAAAATGGTCGCCACGCGGATTTCCGCCTTCGCCTTCAGCTTGCCGCCCTGAACGCGGGAAATGGCGGTGTGCAGCCCCAGCGCGTGTTTCATTACCTTGATTTTGCTGTCGTAAATCACTTTATTCAGCGGCGGTGCGTTACGCAGGGCCTGGTTTTTCAGCGTCAGCGCATAGTCATATAACGCTTTGTCGCTGGTGATGGCGTGCGTGTCGGGATAGCGTTTTTGCAGTACTTCGCCCAGCCGCTGCTGATCGATTAGCTGCTGCACCTGAGTCAGCAATGACTCCGGATAACCTTGTAAATAGAGTAAAGACACAGGCGCTCCCACATAAATAATGGTCGAAAGCCGGATTTTATCATGCGGACGCCGCGCCGGGGGATCTTTGCGTCGACGGCGCGTGACGTTGCAAGCCTTAAGACCTTTTCGCATACTGTCGGTTTAGTGAATGATTCGGAGTCATCATGATTGATTACAGAGAGCTGTTCAGCGCGGGCGCGGGCTTTGAGGCTTTTGCCAAAACCGGCCTGGCTGGCGAAATTGCCGCCGTCAAAGAGGCGCGCGCGAAGCTGAACTCGGAAGAGTATGTTTCCAGCGAGCTGAAGGAGCAGGTAAAACAGGTGCGCGGCGCTTATTATCTGCTGACCGCAGCGGAATTGTGGTGTCCGGACTGCCAGCGCAACGTGACCGCGATGCAGTTTATCAGCGAGCTACAGCCGACCATCTCCCAGGCGATTATCAGCAAAAGCCGGGCGGAACGTACGCTGCTGCCCGCGCTGGCGCTGGATAAGGTGCGGATCCCTTTTACCGTGGTGCTGGATGAGAAGTTTGAGCCGATCGGCACTTTTGTGGAAAGACCGGAAAAAGCGATCCACGGCGGTGAAGCCGAGCTACAGGCCTATCGGGAAGGTCGGCTGTTAAACGCAACCATTGAGGACATTCTCGCTATTATTCATCAGCATCAGGCAACCCGCGGCTGACGGCAGCCGCAGGCAGCGCGGATCCGTCAGGAAAAAATCAGCAATTTCAGGCGATAACAAAGTCAGCGCGGCACTGCGGCGACAAAAGAAGAAAAGGTGACAGCGGTCGCAACTCTCGCCTGAACAAGAAAAACATTTACTGTCGGCGCATTTTAGGGGATAACTCGCGGGAATTTTTATCCAGCCGGAGATCCCATGAGCCAATTCGAACTGAGCCACCGCACGCTGACGCTGCACCGTTTTCCCCAGATGCGTGAAGAAAGCCCGTTACAGGCGTGGGACGCCGCCGATGAATATTTGCTGCAACAGGTTGCGGACAAGCCTGCCAACGGCACGACGCTGATCTTTAACGACACCTTTGGCGCGCTGGCCTGTGCGCTGGTGGGCGAAGAACTTTTTAGCATCAGCGACTCGTGGATCAGCCAGCAGGCGACGCGGCAGAACCTGCTGGAAAACGGCATGGACGAAGGCGACGTGCATTTCCTGGACAGCCTGGCCGCGCTGCCCGCCAGCCCGGGCCGCGTGCTGATAAAAATCCCTAAATCCCTTGCGCTGCTGGAGCAACAGCTGCGCGCGCTGCGCCATGTGGTAACGCCGGAAACGCAGGTTATCGCGGCGGGTAAAGCAAAAGATATTCATACCTCGACGCTACAGCTGTTCGAGCGCGTGCTGGGGAAAACCACCACGTCGCTGGCGGTGAAAAAAGCGCGGCTGATCTACTGTACGCCAGCGCTGCCGGAACTGGCCGCAGGCGCGGAAACCTACAGCTGGCCGCTGGACGGCACGCCTTACCACATTCATAACCACGCCAACGTGTTTGCCCGCAGCGGGCTGGACGTCGGCGCGCGTTTCTTTATGGCGCATCTGCCGGATAATATCGACGGTGAAATTGTCGATCTGGGCTGCGGCAACGGCGTGATCGGCCTGATGGCGCTGGAGCAGAATCCCACGGCGGAAGTGCATTTCGTTGATGAATCCTGGATGGCGGTTGCCAGCAGCCGGATGAACGTGGAGGTTAACCGCCCGCAGGACATGGCGCGCAGCCACTTTGCGGTCAATAACTCGCTGGCCGGTTTCCCTTCCGATCGCCTGCATGCGGTGCTTTGCAATCCGCCTTTCCATCAGCAGAACACGCTGACCGATCATATTGCCTGGCAGATGTTCCGCGATGCGCGCCGCTGTCTGCAATACGGCGGCGAGCTGCGCATCGTCGGCAACCGTCATCTCGACTACTATCGCAAAATGAAGAAGCTGTTCGGCAACTGCACCACCGTCGCCTCTAACCAAAAGTTTGTGATCCTGCGTTCGGTAAAACTGCGTTAACGCCGCCTGATCCAGGCATATCGCTGCTGATAGCCATGCTGAAAATGGCCGTTGCGGCGATAGCTCGCCTGTTCTTCCGCCATACAATAGGTGCAGATGCCGCTCAGCTCGATTTGCGCTTCCGGCACGCCTGCGCGCATCGCCATGCGTTTCGCCAGCAGCGGCAGATCGAACCAGACGCCCTGCGTGGTGCCAATCGCCTGCGCTCTTACCGCCTGCGGATTGCGATATTGCCGCGTGGAGTACGCCAGCAACGGCCGCAGGTCGTGCGGGTTTTCCTGACGCATAGCCGCGATGCGATCCTCGCCCAGTTCATAACAGCACGGCCCAATCGACGGGCCAACGGCAAGATACAGGCTGTCCGGCGTTGCACCGCGCTCGCAAAGCCGATGGATAGCCTGAATGAGCACGCCTTTTAGCGCGCCGTTCAGCCCGGCATGAACGGCGGCGACCTGCTTCTGCCGCACGTCGGCGATCAGCACCGGCAGGCAGTCGGCGGTATAGACCGCAACGGGGTACAAATCTGTGGCAATCAGGCCGTCGGCCTCGTGGCTTTTCACCGGCAGCGCTTCGCTGCTCAGCAGGACATTAGCCGTGTGGCGCTGACGATTCATGATGCTTTCCGGCGGCGGCGGCTCGCCAGCGGGCTGAAAAGCATGATCGAGCCAGGCAAGAGAAGAGAGCAGGGTGGAATGGTAAGCGTGCGGCATCGGGCGACCTTTTTAACGGATGTCCTGAGTCCTGACAGCTTAACCTGGCGATGTGAACGGCGGATAACTTTTGTTGCCGCCGCCGGGAAAAGCTTCGCCGCGCTGGTGTGGCTAAATCGTTAATGCCAGCCGCGTGCCCTGGGCGATAGCGCGCCGTGCATCCAGCTCTAACGCGCGATCCGCGCCGCCGATAATGTGCACCGGACGGTCGCCCAGCGCTTCCGCCAGACGACGATCGGACTGCTGGCCCGCGCAGATCACCACGTTATCCACCGCCAGCAGAACCGGCTCGCCCTGATGCAGAATATGCAGGCCGTCATCGTCAATTTTCAGATACTGCACGTCGCCCCACATCTTGACCTGACGCATCTGTAGGCTGGCGCGATGGATCCAGCCGGTGGTTTTGCCAAGGCTGGCGCCGGGTTTGCCTGGCCTGCGCTGAAGCAGCCAGATTTGGCGCTCGCTCTGCGGCGGCTGCGGCGTTGTCAGGCCACCAGGCTGTTGCAGCGTGCGGTCAATGCCCCATTCCTGACAGAAAGCGGCGATGTTCTGACTGGTTGGCTCGCCGTGCTGGGTCAGATACTCGGCAATATCAAAACCAATACCGCCCGCACCGATAATCGCCACGCGCTTGCCCACCGGTTTTTTATCGCGCAGCACCGCCAGATAGCTCAGCACGCTGGGATGGTCGATACCGGGGATTTCCGGCGTGCGCGGCAATACGCCGGTTGCCAGCACCACCTGGTCATATCCGGCCAGATCTTCTGCCGTGACGGCATGATTAAGCTGCAGCGTAACGTTATTCAGCATCAGCTGGCGCGTGTAATAGCGTAGCGTCTCGCTGAACTCCTCCTTGCCCGGAATTTGTCTGGCAAGCGTAAACTGACCGCCGATAACGGCTGCCCGATCGAACAGCGTGACGCGATGTCCTCGTCCGGCGGCATTTACCGCAAAAGCCAGTCCGGCCGGCCCGGCACCGACTACGGCCAGGTTTTGCGGCTTTGCCGCGGGCGCGATCGCCATTTCGGTTTCGTGGCAGGCACGCGGATTAACGAGGCAGGAGGTCAGCTTGCCTGCAAATATCTGATCCAGGCACGCCTGGTTGCAGCCGATGCAGGTATTGATTTCATCGCTGCGGCCTTCCTGCGCCTTACGTACAAAGGCCGCATCGGCCAGGAAAGGACGCGCCATCGACACCATATCGGCGCAGCCTTCATCCAGCAAAGCCTGCGCCACGTCCGGATGATTGATGCGGTTAGTGGTAATCAGCGGCACGGTCAGGTGCTGCTTCAGCTGCTTTGTCACCCAGCCGAAAGCGCCGCGCGGAACGGAGGTGGCAATAGTGGGAATGCGCGCCTCGTGCCAGCCGATGCCGGTATTGATCAGCGACGCGCCCGCTTTTTCTACGGCTTGTGCCAGCCGCACCGTCTGCGGTAGCGTGTTGCCCTGTTCCACCAGGTCGAGCATCGACAGGCGATAGATAATGATAAACGCCTCGCCGACCGCCTGACGAACCGCCCGCACGATTTCCAGCGCGAACCGCATGCGCCGCTGCTCGTCGCCGCCCCATTCGTCGTCGCGCTGATTGGTTCTGGCAGCCAGAAATTGGTTAATCAGGTAGCCTTCTGAACCCATGATTTCCACGCCGTCGTAGCCTGCCTGTTTCGCCAGTGCGGCACAGCGCGCAAAATCAGCGATAAGCGTCAGGATGCTCTCATGACTCAGCACGGCTGGCTTAAAGGGATTGATGGGCGCCTGTAATGCGGACGGCGCAACCAGGCCTGGCTGATAGCTGTAACGACCAGCATGTAAAATCTGCAGCGCAATCTTGCCGCCGGCCTGATGCACGGCTTCGGTGACTACGCGGTGGTGCGCAAGCTGGTCAGGATGGTTGAGGACGGAAGCGCCAGCCGTGACCACGCCTTCCGCCGAGGGAGAAATCCCGCCGGTAACAATCAGCGCCACGCCTGCGGCCGCGCGTTCCGCATAAAAAGCGGCCAGGCGGCGCGGGCCGTCGGGATGCTCCTCCAGCCCGGTATGCATCGATCCCATCAGCACACGGTTTTTTAACTGGGTGAACCCTAAATCCAAAGGCGAAAAAAGTGAGCGGCTCATAGTTGCGATCGTCAAAGTGGTCGGATGAGTTCCACTGTAGCGGCGGCGCCCTGTTTCCGAAAGCGGTGCAGATAAAATTGTGATGTATGCCCGGCTAATTGGATAAAACGGAAGTGGGTGGACCTGGTGTAGTCGTTGGAATGGGTAGAGTGGTTGGACTTGGTGTAGTCGTTGGACCTGGTAGAGTGGTTGGACTTGGTGGACTTGGTGGACTTGGTGGACTTGATAGATTTGGTATGGTCGCTGGACTTGGTGGAGTCGTTGGAATTGATGGCTTTGGTGCGGTCGTTAGAGTTAACGGAATCGGTAGATTCGGTAGATTCGGTGGAGGCTGAACTCAGCCGTTTCGCCATCATCGCTGAAGCTTTTAACCTTCAGGTACTTTCATCCTTCTTTTCGTACCAAGTGCATATTATTAAAAACTAAAATTTTACATTTTATAGCGGACCTTTTTATAACGTTCGGATCGCTGTTATTTGATTGACCCCACAGCTGAGTGTTGGCTCCCCGGACGCCGTTGCAGGAATTGCCGAGCCGTCACGCAACTCTGCGTTTTGCCGGTGGGATAACAAGGGAAAAGGGGTAAACTGCGCGGCGGGTGCTCTGGATCTTTCGGTCCCGGGCATGGCAAGGGACAGAAAGAGAAAGGCCCCACCCGATATTATCAAAGTGAGGCCAACCCTTATGTCCAACAACATAAAGGTAGCCTTTTACCCGCTGAAAAGCAACGGAGAAGGAAGCCAATGAAGGCAGCAAAGTTACTCTTTTTGAGCCTGCTCATCTTCTGTGTAACGGTACTGATATTTACATGGATAACGCGCGGCTCGCTGTGTGAACTGCATATCAGACAGGGAGGAACGGAGGTTGTCGCCAGCCTGGCTTACGAATCCGGAAGGTAAGGCGACCCGGCGGCGGGCGTAGTCCCGCCGCCTGTTGCGGCATGATCCACGAGCACCCTTCTTTTTGTACGTTACTCTTTTTTTTAGGGCCATAAATATTGATAAATGGACTTGCGGATTATATTTGTGGCGGCTCTGTTTTAACGGTCAGTACGGTATTTTTTGATCGACCCCACGATCGGGAATGCGATCCGTTGACGCCGTTGCAGGAATTGCCGAGCTGTCACGCAACTCTGCGCTTTGCCGGTGGGATAACAAAGGGAAAGGGGTAAACTGCGCGGCGGGTGCTCTGGATCTTTCGGTCCCGGGCATAGCAAAGGACAGAAAGAGAAAGGCCCCACCCGATATTATCAAAGTGAGGCCAACCCTTATGTCAGACAACATGAAGGTAGCCTTTTACCCGCTGGAAAGCAACGGAGAAGGAAGCTCAGGAGAGGGATGTGTGTCAGGTTGCCTGATTGCCATCAGCATCTCGTTATACCACTGCTGCAAAGAGAGTTTTTTTACGGCACTAAAGCCATATGCGGAAAAAAGCGTGGATAAAAGGGCCGGACGTACGGCCTCACCTTTGTACTGGTATTGCAAAACCAGCACAGCCCTCTATGCTGCGTTAGCAAATTCTTGCTTCAGAGAGCATAAAATGAGATTTCCCGGCCTGACCAAAGGATTTTTTCTCTTAATCCTGCTTATCGTGACCGTCGCTTTTTTCGAGGTGCTGCAACCTTATTATTCTGCTGTGTTGTGGGCAGCGATCCTGGCGGTCATTTTCCATCCGATGAAAAACAAAATCCGCCAGTGGATGGGAGAAAGAAACGGCGCCGCCTCCCTGGTGACCGTGGCGATTATCTGTCTGATCGTTATTACGCCGCTGGCGCTGATCCTCTCGTCGCTGGCGGTTGAGTTCAACATCGTTTACAGCAAAATTCAGGCTAACAGCACGCCGCTACCGACAATGATGACGAATACGGTGCACCATCTTCCGCAATGGGCACAAAATTACCTGGCCGATCATCAGCTGAATACCGTGGGCGGCATTCAGCAGAAGCTTTCTCAGGTTGCGTTGCGGGGCAGCCAGTATCTGGCCGGCAGCGTGTTCCTGATCGGGAAAAGCAGCCTGAGCTTTGCGTTAGGCTTCGGCATCATGCTTTACCTGCTGTTCTTCCTGCTGAAAGACGGCTCCTGGCTGGTCAACATTATTCTGAAATCGCTGCCGCTTTCACGCTATGCAAAACACCATCTGCTGGCGAAGTTCGCTGCGGTGGCCCGCGCTACGGTAAAAGGCACGGTCGTGGTAGCGGTGGTGCAGGGCGCGCTTGGCGGCTTTGCCTTCTACGTGACCGGCATTGATGCCAGTTTGCTGTGGGGCGCGCTGATTGCTTTCCTGTCGCTGGTGCCGGCCATAGGTTCGGCTATTGTCTGGGTGCCCGCCGCCATCTTCTTTTTCTCTACCGGATTAATTTGGAAAGGCATTTTCCTGGTCGCTTTCTTTGTGGTGATTGTAGGCCTGGTGGATAACTTCCTGCGGCCGTTGCTGGTAGGCAAAGACACTAAGATGCCGGATTATCTGATCCTCATTTCTACGTTAGGCGGAATGGAAATCTACGGCATCAACGGTTTTGTCATTGGCCCGCTGATTGCCGCAATGTTTATTGCCTGCTGGAACCTGCTTTCCGGACGCGATCACGAAGGCAACAGCGAAGAGCTGGACCCAGAGTTTATTGAGGAAGGCAAAGCACCGCCCGCCAGCTGATTAAATGCGGCCCTGCGGGGCCGCTTTCATTTCTGCGCTTCTTCAGGCAGCTCACGATAAAATCCCATCCCTATCAGCCTGCCGAATAAAAATGGCAGGAAAGGGCGACGACGCAGCCAAAGCTCCATACGACCGGGCGGCTTGCGTCGAGGCTTTTTCCCCGCTTTGCTAATCATAATTTGCAGCGACTGCGTAGCCCAGGTAGCGAAAGCGCGCCGCCGCTGGACTTTCTCCAGATCTTTCAACGTCAGCGAACCCTTTCTCAAAGGCCCTGACAGAAGATTAGCGGTCGCTACGGCATCCTGGATCGCCAGGTTGACGCCAACACCGCCGATGGGCGACATGGCGTGCGCGGCATCCCCAATACACAGCAGGCCAGGTTTGGCCCACTGCTGCAAACGGTCGATGCGGATCTCCAGCAGCTTAACCCGATCCCAGTCGGCAATTTCCAGCTGGAGTCGCTCAAGGGAAAAAGGCGAAGCGCTGGCAACCTGCTGCAGAAAAGCGGAAAGTCCGGTTTCCTGCAAAGCAGTAAAGCTGCCCTGCGTAATCGAATAGCCGCACTGCCAGTAGTCGCCGCGATCGATCATTATAAAATGGTTCTTAGGCCCACGATGGCCTGGCGACCATTCAGGATCGTCGGCCTGTTTAGCGACTTTCATCCACAGAACATCGCGTGGCGAGCCGAAACGCTGTACTTCCAGACCGGCGAGCTCTCGAATGACGGAGCGGCGGCCATCGCAGCCAATAACAAGATTGCTGCGGAATTCGCGCGCTTCGCCTTCCACTGTCGCCTTAACGCCTTTGATCTGACCCTGCTCTTCAATTAATGCGTCAACCTTCGCGTTCTGGATAAGCTGAAAACCGGGCAGCTGTAAGGCTTTAGCGTGCAGGAAGTTCAGAAAATCCCACTGCGGCATAAAAGCGATATATTTACAGCGGGTAGGCAGACGAGTGAAATCCGCCATCGTCGCGGGCTGACCATCGATTTCGCCGTAAAGCCTCTCTGCTTTTTGGTGTGGCAGCGCCAGAAATTCATCCAGAAAACCCAATCGCCAGATAATTTCCAGCGTAGAGGGATGGATAGTGTCGCCACGAAAATCCCGTAAAAAATCCCCGTGTTTTTCCAGTATCGTCACAGGAATGCCGTTGCGCGCCAGCAGATAACCCAGCATCAGCCCGGCCGGGCCTGCGCCGACGATGCAGCAGGAAGAAGGGGTAGAGGTGTTCATTCAGGACCGTCCGGCTAACTCAATAAATGATAATTGTTATCATTGGTCAGGAAGAAGATCAAACTACATCGGGCCGGACAGCACTAATGTTTCATATTGGTGCTGGCAAAGCTGCGCTGCGGCAAGCCGATACAGGCAACCGGTTTAGCATAGTCCGGCAGGTTTTAGCGCTATGAGAAAAGGCGTGTGTTTTTATTATTAACAGGCTAACCCTTACTTCACTTAATTAGAAATAAGAGCAGTTTTGTAGCGTTTCATCAGCGGATGATCAGCATGGCAATTAATTGTTCTGCTTTCTAAGGCTGCAAAGAGGGCCGTAGCGTAATAGCGGCAGCAGCGACCTTCCGGCGCCTGAGCCCGCTTTTTGCTCAGTACGCTAAACGGCCCGAAAGGGCCGTTTAGCGTACTGACAAACCTGGAACAGGGTGAATCTGGCAGCACCCCATAGACTCAAGGTGCAGGGAACACAAGCAGAGGAGGAAAGCGTCCCGCGCCATGGACGGCGTGGGTCGAGCTGTCAGGGACGACGTTTTTTGCGTCTTTCCGATCTGACCGTGTTCCCTGCACAGACTCGATCTTGCCGCTGACCTGACCAGACTTTGTCAACAATCTCGTTTTTTATTGCGGCTCTTTCGGCAGCTCGCGATAAAAGCCGATGCCAATCAGGCGGCCAAACAGGAAAGGCAAAAACTTCCGCTTGCGCAGCCACTTCTCCATGTTACCGGGCGGTTTGCGGCGCGGTTTCTGCCCTGCCTTGCTTATCATGATTTGCAGCGACTGCGTTGCCCATGTGGCGAAAATCCGGCGACGCTGCACCTTTTGCAGATCTTTGAGCGTAAGCGAACCGGCCTTTAATGGTGCAGAGAGCAGATTGGCAGCGGCAACGGCATCCTGAATCGCCAGGTTGACGCCAACGCCGCCAATCGGCGACATCGCATGGGCCGCATCGCCAATGCAGAGCAGTCCCGGCTTTGCTCACTGCTGCAGGCGATCGATACGGATCTCCAGCAGCTTTACCCGATTCCAGTCCGTTACTTCCTGTCGCAGCCGCGCGAGGGTAAAAGGCGATGCCTCCGCCAGCGTTTCCAGAAATGAAGGCAAACCGGCCTGCTGCAGCGCCTCCAGGCTCGCTTTGGGAATGGAGTAGCCGCACTGCCAGTAATCGCCGCGATCGATCATAATAAAATGCTTCTTCGGCCCGCGATGTCCCACGGACTATTCAGGATCGTCGGGCAGTTTGGCAATTTTCAACCACAGCACATCGCACGGCGCCCCAAAATTTTGTACGGCCAGGTCAGCATGTTTACGCACTGCCGAGTTACGGCCGTCGCAGCCAATCACCAGCTCGCTACGAATTTCCTGCTGCTCACCGTCAATGGTGGCTTTAACACCGCACACTTTACCCTGTGCTTCGATCAGCCCATCAACCTGCGCATTATGAATAAGCGTAAAGCCCGGCAGTTCTGCGGCCTTCGCGTTGATAAAGTTCAGGAAATCCCATTGCGGCATAAAGGCGATGTATTTGCATTGGGTAGGAAGACGGGTGAAATCCGCCATGGTGGCTTCCTGACCGTCGATCTCGCCGGAGAGCCTTTCCGCTTTCTGATGCGGCAGCGCCAGAAATTCCTCCAGAAAGCCCAGCCGCCAGATAATTTCCAGCGTAGAGGGATGAATAGTATCGCCGCGAAAATCGCGCAGAAAATCGGCATGCTTTTCCAGCACGGTGACGGGAATGCTGTTGCGGGCCAGCAGATAACCGAGCATCAGCCCGGCAGGGCCCGCGCCTGCGATACAGCAGGATGAGGGGAGTGAGGCGCGGGAAGAGGTCATGGCATTGCGTCCAAAAATAAGTATTACGTGATAATAGTTATCTTGTCGCTTACCAGGAAAGCGATTCCTTGCTGGCTTTGAGATTCTGCTTATACATCATATCCAGCGTCACATAACTGCACATATCAATTGAGCCCTTGCAGTAATCGCTGATGACCTTGTTAAGAATGGTTCGATCTTTCGCCGCGGTGAGATGTTTGAAGGCGTTAAGATTCTGCTTTTCCATCATGCGAAGCGTGGTCGGCTGGCACATATCGATGCTGCCTTCGCAGTAATCCTTCTTAACTTTGGCCTGAATATATTCAATCACTCCTTTTTTTTGCGCTTCTGAACCGTCGAAATCCATTGGATGAACAAAAGCGGCATTAGCCGCGCAGGCGGCAAAAAATAACGCGAATCCCAGAAATTTTTTCATGCTGAAAAACCTTAAAAAAAACGAACAGTTAAGATTAATCTTATTTTTACGAGATGTGAAGCCCTCTAAGTGAAGGATCGATAAGCTATTTTAATCTCCCGCTGAAGCAAGAAAAGGAGATAAAAAAGCCACCTCCTGCGAAGTGGCTCAATCGCTATCGCTGCAGGCGCAGCATGCTGGAAAGTGCCGACAGCGCCGATATCAGGCAGGCCAGTCCAAATACCCAGACGGCGAACCGCATTCCGGCCGGGTCGCTCAATCCGTTAAGCAGGGCAATGACCATCGCCACCAGCGCCGCGCCGATCGACTGGCCGGCGGTTCTCGCCGTTGATAAAACGCCAGAGGCGGTTACCGTACGGTTCGCGGCGACATTGGAAAACATCTCTTTGTTATTCGGCGGCAGGAACAGCCCATAGCCGATCCCGCAAACCGCCACCCGCCACAGGAAATCATTGACCGTGGCGGCTTCCGGCAGCAGCGCCAGCGACCCCAGGCCCAGGCAGAAAATCACCACGCCGACGGTAGAAATTTGCGCCGGATTTAAACGGTTAGAAAGTCTGCCTGCAAGCGGGGCGCAGACGGCTACGGCAATCGGCCATGGCGTAAAGATAAACGCGGCCTCCAGCACGGAATAGTGGAAGGCGTGCTGCAGAACAAACGGCAGCCCGACCAGCGCCATCCCCTGCGCCACAAACATGGAGACGGAAGAGAGCACCGCAAAGGTGTATTGCCGGGAATGGAAGATATCAAAAGGCAGCAGCGGATGTTTTGAACGCCTCTGCGCGTTAACAAAAATGGCGATCAGCACTGCCGATGCGACGCCGCACAGCACGAGCGTGCGGCTATCCCAGCGGCCGATCTGATCGACTGCGACAACCATCAGGCCTAATGCAGCGGCCGACGTTATCGCGCCTCCCCAGTCGAAGCCTTTTTCCTTCTCCGCATCCACGCCCAGAGAGACAAACGAAAACACGATGGCAAGCGCCCCCAGCGGAAGATTGATATAGAACAGCCAGGGCCACGAGAGATAAGAGATGATCAGCCCGCCCAGCGCAGGGCCAATCGCCGTTCCCACCGCAAACGCCAGCGCGTTCAGCCCCAGTATGGTGCCCAGCATGTGCGGCGGAAAGATAACCCGATAAAGTCCCAGCCCGACGCTAATCATAACGGCGTAGCTGATTCCCTGGAGCACCCGCATCGCCACCAGAACGCCAAAGGTTGGGGAGAGGCTGCAGCCCAGCGACGCCAGCGTAAACAGAATCATTCCCGCCGTGTAGAAGCGCCGCTCCCCAATCCTCGAACCCAGCGAGGCGCAAATCAACATCGCCGCCGCGCTGGCAACCTGATAGCCGTTGGTAACCCAGATAACAGAGGCTGAATCCACCTGTAAGGCTGCGGCGATTGAGGGCAGCGAGATATTAACGATGGAGCTGTCGAGCGCCGCCATGATCACACCGATTAAAATAGCCGCTGCCGCCAGATAGCGTCTCGGGGCCTCAAATCCCTGTTCCAGGGTACTGCTGCTTACCAACGACATGCCTTAACATCCTGTAGTGGGTGAAAATTATGCACAGAGACTTTCAGTTTCAACATTCGCCCCTTCGAGGTAAGCCACCAGGCCCAGCATCAGCACTTCTTCCGGGCTGGCTACCATAGGGGAGCGTGGGGCTTTCCAGAGCGTTTTACTGCCGTTGATGCGGATACTTCTCAGGAAGCAGTAGGTGGTGAGCACGTAGAACCGATTCCGCATGCTTTCGCCCATCAGCGGCAGCAGCCCGGCAATGCCTCCCAGCTCCGGGATGGCACCGAGAATGTTGCCGTAGTCGGGCTTCGCCAGCACGAACATCAACGCGTCAGCCATCGGCACCACTTTCACCGCATCCTTCACTTCGGCGGCAAGTTCGTGCCAAAAAGAAAAGGCAAATCGGGAGAAACCGAAAAGCGGATCGAGTCCCCGCACTGAAAAATCGGGATCGATAAAGCGGGTCTGCGCCTGTTCCTCGTTGTAAAGCACGTTGCCAAAGTGAAAATTGAAGTGGGCTTTTTCCACCGATCTGAATTTTTCCGTTCGCGCCAGCTCCAGCGACTTTTCGACGATCTCGCGGGCGGTTCGGTTGCACCTCGCCCCGTTAAGCAGAATCGGCTTATCGAACAGGTCATGGGCGAAACGCGCGCCTTCCCACTCTTCCCGTAGCCTGGCCGGCATATCGTCGAACGTCGCCAGCTGATTATCCAGCTCCATGCCGATGGCTCGCTGAACGTTTTCCAGCGCGTTGATAACAATTGTTCTGCGTTCAGCCAGCGGGCGCCCGTCGTCAAACACGATTTTCGACAGCGGAAGGGCGTCGATCTTTTCCAGAATATAGAACTGCCGTCCGGCGGCCAGCCCGTCGTGCAATACCGGAACCATCAAATCCGGGTAAATATCGTGCAGCGCGCGTATCTGATCGACTTCAGCTTTTAGTTTGCCGTTAAACGTGGCGGAGCTGGCCGTCTTAACGACAAGGCCTGAACTCAACAGATCGACCGTGTGGGAGCGTGTCATTTTTCAATCCCCTGGAAAGTGGCGACGGGCAGGCCAAGCGCGACGCTGCGCGCGACGGAGCGAACGACTGCGCTATAGCCAACCGTATTGTTTACAAATGACTGAACGATAATCTCACTTAAATTCTGCTCTGCCAGCCAGGCCGGACGCAGGATAAGTAGGTGATTCTTGTCGGAAAGGATGGTGGAGCAGCGGCGCTCCCAGGCATAGGCACGGCTGCCCAAAGGCGTCTGGGATGCTCTGACGACGTGCGGATGCGTTTCACTCACGCGCTCGATCGCCGTCTTGATAAGATCGAGACTTAACGCGCCGCTGTCCCGGACGATAAAACGGTTAATCTGATAGCCAGGCGCGTGGACGGGCGCGCGTAGTGAAACGGTATTCACCAGCGGCGCCCAGGGCATAACTTTCTCCTGACTCATGGCGATTTGCGAGAAGCTGGGACGCAGATTGTCGCGTGCGTCCTGCATGCGCCCTTCAAAAGATCGCGTGCCGAGCACGCCGTTAGGCGTATCGGGATGCACAATATCGGTTTCTACCGAAATAATATGCGAGGCATTGCAATGAACGGCTTTCAGCGCCTCGGTCACGACACGTAGCGAGGCATGCATGCCGTTCGTCTGGCAGGAGCCGAGGCAGTACATCCCGGAATCAACCACCCGGCGCTGAATGGTGCCGATCTCATCGCTGGTCAGATCTTCCAGGCAGCCATAAATGCTCGGCAGCTCGTTTGCCTCTGCAACGCCCAGCACCACGTCGGCGAGCTCCAGCATATTACGGGCAACCGGGCTGTTTCTGTCCATATCCAGCTTGCTGGTGGCGATAAAACCGATGTCGAAGCGGCCGCTTTGCGGCGGAAGCTCTTCGGCTAAATTGCCAAAGAAGAAGTGAACTTCGCGACCTTCGATGTTGAGCGTATTGTCGCTAATAATCTCAATACGCGATTGCATGCCGGGTTGCGCCATCGCCAGGCGGGCAATGATGCCGTCAATCGGGCGCAGGTCCGGATAATGCTTATCTAAAGACGGCGGATTGGTCACCACGGTTTGAATAGCGAAGCCATCTTTTGCCGGATCGTTTTGAATCAGCAGGTTTGCGCCGATCTCCGCGCCGCAGCCAACCAGTATTGCTTTTTTCACTTCATCACCTCGAAATAAATTAACGGATGTTGTTTTTATGGGATCTATAGCCATGAGAACATCTTCAGGAAGTCGGTAACGGGCATCGCATCCAGCTTTGATTCAGAAATCAGGGTGTCGGCCAGAACCGACGCACGGTTGCGCAGCGGGCTGTCTGAAAGATTCAGATGGAATTTGGCCAGCAGCGCATCGAAACACTCTCCACGACGACGTACATGGCCGCGCGGATAGTGGATGGTTTCAGCGATCTCTTCCGTCATGCCGCGACACTTCAGGTAAAGCGCATTGGGAATGGCGCGTTTTTCCGGGTCGTAGTAGCTCTCGGTAAAAGCAGGCCGCTCGGTGCAGGTAATTTTCATGCGTAGTGCATCCAGCTGCGGATCGGCGGCGAGCGGTTCGTGAAAATCCTGTACGGTGAGATTTCCGGTCTGCAGCCCAACCGCAATCATGTACTGAAGGCAGTGATCGCGATCGGCGGCGTTTTTAAGCGGCCCTGACTTATCAATAATCTGCATGGCCGGTCGCGTCGTTTCCACGCGGACATATTCAATGCTTTCGGGCGAGAATCCGGCGGCGACTATCCGCTCGCGCAGGTTAATCGCCGCCTCCACTGCGGTCTGCGCATGGTATTCCGCAGGATTGGGAACCTTGAACAGGATATTTTTGATAACAAAGTCGGAGAGGCCGCGTGACAAATTAAAGGGCTTTCCGCGTAAAACCGCATCATCAAATCCCCAACGGCTGGCGGTAAGCGCGGAGGGATAGCCCATTTCGCCGGTCTGAGCGAACAGCGCCAGCTGAAGCCCGCGTGCTGTCGCGTCACCCGCCGCCCAGGATTTACGCGTGCCTGCATTGGGCGCATGCCGGTAGGTTCTGAGAGAATGGCCATCGATAATGGCGTTGGAAAGGGCGCTTAGCGCCTGCGCTTTTGACAGGCCAAGCAGCTGAGCTGAGGCGATCGCCGAGGCCAGCTTGACCAGCACAACATGATCGATGCCCAGCGCGTTAAAGCAGTTAGACAGGCAGAGCACGCCATGGATCTCGTAGGCGCGAATCAGCGTATTTAATACGGCTGCCATATCGGGTTCCTGCTGGCTACCGTCTGTCAGGCTATGCCATGCTGCGGCGGCCAGGATTGCGCCCAGGTTATCGGAGGGATGTCCCCACTCCTGCGCCAGCCAGGTATCGTTATACTCAAGCCAGCGGATCATCGACCCGATTTGAAAGGCAGCCTCAATCGGTCCCAGCTTCAGGGCGGTCCCCATCACCGGAACACCCTCGCTGCTCTTACTGAACTGTGCGCTGCGCATCAGTTTTAAGCAGTCGTCATCGCTGGAGGCGGCAATCGCGCAGCCGACGGAATCCAGCAGACAGAAACGCGCCAGGCGCAAAGTCTCATCATCAAAGGTTGACTGCTCATAGGCATAATCAACCAGTTCAACCATTATTTTATCAAATTCGGCCTGCGCCATAATTTATCCCATACGCTAAAACAGATTTAAAGGAAATCAGCAACGGCGATCCGCTACGGCTATATGCAGAGAATTAAAATAAAGCATTAACCTGTGAGTTATCGCCGGGTCTTGTTCGCCAGATGTTATTTTTCACGTCAGGTAAACGCCAGCGAATAAAATCGAGATCTTCATCGAAAATATGAATATTCTGGCGATATTCTGAAAATGGAAGATGGCTAATGAGATGGGCAGCATTACGAAAAAAATCGGGAGATCGGGCTGAATATTTTTTGATTACTTATATTATCCTGGCAGGAGAAGCTATCCGTTTGGTGCTGTTTAACATCAGCGTCGGTGCGAATTTTCGGGGCGACTCAATAATTTCGATAGCGGTATCGAAATTATCCATTAGGGCAAACGGCCGGATTACCCTATTAATAAGAGCGGCAGCATAGTCCTGCAGCTCAAAAAAATTCACGGATTCCATAAGTAAATATTGCAAATTCAAATAGTGCAAGCGATGGAACCGAAGAGAAAGAAAAAATAAAAATGGGGAGTATTGAATGTTTATTCGGCCGCTTAAAATAACTCAGCATGTAGACGTGCAGGGGCCAGAAAATGCGAAAACGTTGGTACTTCTTCATTCGCTGGGCACGGATTTGCACCTGTGGGATTTGCAAATGCCGCGTTTAACCGAACGCTATCGCGTGGTGCGGCTGGATATTCGAGGCCACGGTTTAAGCGCAATCGACGCGCTGCCATTCTCCATGGCCGATTTGGCCGACGATGTCATCGCCGCGCTGGACCATCTGCACATCACTGAGTTTTCGGTTGCGGGAGTGTCAATTGGTGGAACCATCGCGCAGTGGATCGGATTCAAGATACCTGAGCGTGTACAGGGACTGGTGATTGTCGATACCTCGCTGGTCAATGCCGCTCCGCCTTCACTTTGGCGAGCCAGAGCGGAAGATGTTTTTCACCACGGTGTTGAACATCTTGAAACGGGTATTTTGGGTAAATGGGTCACGCCGAAGTTTATCGACTCGCCCTACGCAGACGGCATGAAGCAGATGCTGCGCCGCACCACGGTTGAAGCCTTCGCCGGCTGTTCTTATGCCATCGCCGATACCGATCTGACCAATATGACTTTTCCACGCGTCAGGGCGGTAGTGGTGAGAGGTGCGGACGATCTGCTCACGCCGCCAGATTATGCGCGACGCCTGGCTGAAAAATGGCACGCAGAGCTGCACACCATACCTGGGGCGGCACACCTGCCCAATTTTGAGCAGCCTGATGCCCTTACGAATGAAATTCTCTCGTTTATTGGTGCCGATAAGCCATCCTGAGGCAGGTTCGGGCTGAGCAAACTATGCCCGGCAAGATCCGGCCGCGCAACTGGAGTAACACTATGAATCGTCGGAAGTTCATTGGCGGTAGCCTGGGCCTGTGTGCCGGGGCGCTGATATTGCCCGGCATGATTAACCGGGCAAATAACCGTCATGATCTCATTGAAATGAAGCTGCACAGTGGAACGGTAACCATAAGCCTGTTTCCCGAGCTGGCTCCTAATCACGTGGATCGCATTAAAACTCTGGTGCAGGCCAGATTCTATGACGGCATGCCGTTCGCGCGAGTTATTGAAGGCTTTATGGCACAAACGGGAGATCCGGTAAAAGAGACTGGCCTGGATTATTTAAGGCTACCGAAACTGGCGGCAGAATTTAACAGCCTGCCGTTTGAACGCGGCACTCTCGGCATGGCCCGATCCAGACATCCGCACAGTGCCAGCCATCAGTTTTTTATCACATCCGCCCGCTCGCGCTTTATGGATCAAAATTACACCGCTTTTGGCAAAGTGACGCGCGGAATGGAACTGATCGATGGGCTTCGCCGTGGATGTTCTGAACTCGGTACGGTGGTCAATCCTGACGTTATAAAAAGCATGAGATTAATCCCACTGAAAGCAGCGTAAATATCCATTCGCAGGAGCGAGGTAAAATGCCCAGTATTACCCTTTATACATCCGCGGCCCATCGCATTAACCACGATGCCTTTGCGGAATTTTCAGCCTCGTTAACTCATATTGCTATGAAGGTATTAAAGGCAAAAGAAAACAATATTCATATTAGTTACCTTACGGCCGAAATAGGTTTTGGTACGCCGGTATACTTTGAAGCAAAGCTAAGGCAGGAAACATTTCGTACCGCGCCGGTACTGGAAGAATTTTTGCATCAGGTTGACGAATTAATTAGGGAGAAAATGGGGGTCGTTGCGAGGATCCGCTGTTTCTCTTATGACGTAAATAACATCTGTGTAAAAAACTAAGGAACAGGCTATGAGTACACTATTTCCCACCCTCGAACTCGGTGATATGTCGATTACTGCGGTGAGCGACGGCTATCTGCAGGTTGACTTTGGCATGCTGGCTAACGTCAACGCAGCAGAGTGCGAAAACATTCAGAATGGCGCACGGGTAAACGGGCTTAACGATGTGCATATCAATACTTTCCTGGTGCGCCGCCAGGGCAAAAATATTCTTATCGATAGCGGAGCCGGCGGCATTAAGGGCTGGGGAGGCGGGCTGGTGGCTAACCTGGCAAAAATGGGGCTGGAGCCGGGAAATATCGACGCGGTGCTGCTGACACATGCGCATCCCGATCATATCGGTGGCCTGCTCAATGCGGAAGGTGAAGCGGTCTTCAGCAATGCCGAACTGGTGATCAATAATGAGGAATATCGCTATCTGGAGGATGACAAAAATTTTGCGGCGGTCGCCGATCGGGTTAAGGGGAATTTCCTGCTGGCGCGCAGCATATTTGAAAAGTATCAGCAGAATTTTCGCCCGTTCGATAAAGGTGAGGTACTGCCCGGTATTTTTGCCATGCCGCTGAAAGGCCACACGCCGGGCCATACGGGCTACAGAATTGAAGGCAGTCAGGAGAGCCTGCTGATTTGGGGCGATATTGTACATTTTCCGCACATTCAATTGCAGAAACCGGAAGTGACGATCGCCTTTGATTACGACGCTCAGATGGCGGCAGAAACTCGTTCTCGCGTGCTCGATATGGTCAGCTCCGATCGCGTTCTTATTGGCGGCATGCATTTCGGAGAATACGGCTTTGGCCATATTGAAAAGGGCAATTCAGGATACGGAGTCGTCAATATTAAAAAATAAAAAAACGTAATGAGCTTCATGCTCTGAAAATAATTGTTTTATCGAATGGCAAGGCAGTATTTATTCAGGCTGCTTTGTCATCGCTGCTTTTTTCTGCATATCGCTATCTTTCAGAATATATTTTGGTATCTCAATACTATCCTTATAGGGAATATAATGAATTCTGCGCTTAATAGAGAAACAGGTGTTAATGCCGCTTGCGGCGAGGTGAATCATTTTAATGACGGTCAATCGCTGGGCCCAGGAGAACTTCCCAGGCTGCCTAAACTTCCCTCATTAACAGGGAGCAGATTCTGGGCCGCCTTTTTAGTTTTTTTATTTCATTCATCGTTGCCAAGCGATCTGGCGCCGTTTGCTGATGCCAACATCCAGCACATCTTTACGGTGATGGTAGGGAAAGCGGGCTGGCTCGGCGTTTCCTACTTCTTCATACTCAGCGGCTTTATCATGGTATGGTCAGCGAAAAATAACGATACGCCTGGCGATTTCTATCTGCGTCGTTTTGCCAAGATCTATCCTACCCACTGCCTCACCTGGGTGATGGCGTTTATTATTGGCGCGACCAGCCTTTATCAATATAAGCTGTGGTCCGTGAACCTGCTGCTGCTGAATACCTGGTTTGATGATGTACATTATTTCTTTGTGGGCAACCGCCCCAGCTGGTCACTGTGCATCGAAGCGATGTTTTACCTCTCCTTTCCTTTCCTCTTCAGGGTCATGAAAGCGATACCGGCAAAATTTGACCTGCCCGGATTAATCGCCGTTACTGCTGCCTCCCTGCTGGTGCAGACCGGCATTTATCTCTGGGTTGAGCCGAACCACATGATGGGCGCATTTCCGATTTCGCAGCAGCATTTTTGGGTGTCATATATTTTTCCCCCGGCGCGTATATTTGAGTTTCTCGCCGGTATGTTTGCCGCCAGGTTGTTGATTAACGGTCGGGCACTGGTGCTGAGTAAAACGGCCTCGCTTGCCATTCTGGCGGCGACTTACGTCGGCGCAATGTATATTCCCTACCAGTTCAGCATGAGCGTGGTATTCATCATTCCTGTTTGCCTGTTGATTATCTCTATGGCTGGCGATGATTTGAAAACCAGAAAGACCGTGCTGAATAATCAGACCTCGGTATGGCTGGGAGAAATATCCTATGCGTTCTATATGGTTCACTTTTTAGTACTGTTCTATTTTTTAAACCTTACGGCGGGAAGAAAATTCAGCCTGCCGGAAGGTATCGCGCTGATCGCCGTTGCGCTGGTGCTCTCCGTTTCGCTGGCGTCATTTATGTACAAGTATTTTGAAGTGCCAGTGATGAAATTGATTCTGGAAAAGTGCCGAACCAAGGCGCTGGTCATTGTGCGTAAGCCTTCATAACTTAAGGCAACGGGATCAACAAACAGCTCGGTTATTCAGGTTGAGAGCATGTAGCAGATTACGGACTTCCTGCTGGCTCAGCAGGAAGTCCGTATGCGCTTTGGCGGAAAGGCCAGGTCTTAATGACCGGGATTGTGCAGACGGGGATCCTGAAAAACGGATGTCATCACGCTTCTGAATTTCGTGCTGTCCAGGTTAGCGCAATCGGCACGGTAAACGAGCTCGATTCTGAAGTCGTTAAACTGGCCGGAGAGCTCATGGATTTTAATTTTGTTCTGTACCTCGCTGCTGATTGAACAGCGCAATACCAGAGAGACGCCTTTACCCGCAGCAACGCTTGAAAACAGCACGGGATAAGAGCCGCACTCGACAATTCGTCTTGGGGTGATACGGCCTTCTTTGAACAAAGTGGTATAGTTGCGGGTCGAGGTTGCACACTTTTTGCTGCTAAGCATAAAAACTTCGTCATCCAGCGTGGAGATATCCGTGATGGTCGGAAAATCCTTTTCTGTAATGATGACCAGCTCGCTGGATAGCAAAGTCGACCGCGTATGCTGCGCATTAGAGAAACCGGCACCAATGATTACTGCATCATATTCATTCTGATCGAAAGCGTTGAGCAGGCTGATAGTATTGCCAATCGACACATCGATGTTCCAGCCCAGATCGTAACCTGAGTCGATCATTGAACTGATCACCCACGCGGGCAGGCATTCGATTATGCCAATACGCATGTTCACCTGGCTGCTTCTGGAGTGGAAGATGTTGCTTTTACAGTCATCCGCGAGGTTCAGTATTTTAACTGCATAGTCGTAGAGTATCTGGCCTTGCGCCGTCAGCGAACAGCCATCGCTTTTCCGGTCGAGCAGGGTGACATCCAGATTATCTTCAAGGCTTCTGATTCGGTGTGAAATGCTCGACTGCACGCGATTCAGACGCTCGGCGGCCTGAGTAATATTTCCTGTCTCCACAACCGTTACGAACGCAAGAAGTTCATTTAACTTCATTTAATACCCCATGCTAAAAACCAAACCATCGGCACAAAACAATTTATAAGGTTTATTAATAAATTTGTCACTTTCTTTTGCTTCTGTGGCCGTACGGACAATTCACTTTCAGACTAAAGCCCTGACGTCGCCAGGGCCGGGTTGAAAAGCTTTTTACTCTGCGGTGTTAATGGCCAGCATATAATATTTATTGCTGTTGAATTCGAAGAAGCCTAAGTCTTCGAAATTATTCCTGTGGTGGAAAGCGTAAGAGCGAGGATTAAGCACATTAACAAAAGTCACGGTGTGCTTATAACGAGAGGCAAAAACCTTACGCTGATGGGCCAGCAATTTCTCGCCAATTCCCTGGCTTCTGTAGGCAACATCAATACAAACAGGCCCGTACTGATAGGAAGTATCGGCGGAAAGCGCCTCGCCATTGAACGAATAATCTTTAAGAATGCTCGCCATATAATCGAACATCGGCCAGGGTTTTAAAAAAAACCATGATGCCCCTAATAACAGGCCAACGACTTTTTTCTCTTTTTCATCGTAAGCAATGGTCACGCCGTTCTCTCTATCGCTTAAATCCTGTAGCTGCTGCTCGGTCATATCGGTAGTAACAAAGCCGTTCTCACGCTGGTCGCTATTCAGATTCTTAACGTGATGCCGCTCCAGCAGCTGTTTAACTCCGGCGATATCATCGTGGGTTGCCAAACGGTAAGTGATATTTTCAGCACAATTTTTCATCATTAAAAACCCGTAAAATATTTAACCAGTAAAGTAATCATCATCACGCCAACGGAAACAAAAAGAACTTTTCTTATTATTTCACCGTTAGTGCGTATCGCGTGCAGGCTGCCAATATGATTGCCCAGCAGACTGGCAACGATCATTGGAATGCCGATAAGATAAGCCATTTTTCCGGCAATGGCGAAAGCCACAAACGCGCCGATATTTGAAGAGAAATTGAATATTTTACTGGTAGCAGAGGCCTGTAAAAGCCCAAACTTATTAATTACCGTCAACGCAATAATAAACAGGCTCCCCGTGCCCGGCCCGAAGAAACCATCATAAAAACCCACGGTAAAGCAAACCAGGAACACGGCCAGAAACGAGGCATTACCTGCAGATTGCGCCGTGGTTTTTACCCTGCCTTTGATGGTGGCGGCCAGTAAGCCGACAGGCAGCAACGCAACGATAACCAGAGATAGCGCCTCAGCAGGTAATAAAAGTATTACCCGGGCACCGACATAGGCGCCAACGAGCGCAGATATCAGACCGGCTGGTACGACACTCCATATTACTGACTTGTTTTTAATAAAGTTTTTTATTGCTGCAATGGTGCCTATGGTACTGACTAATTTTTCCTGACCGAGCGCGAGCTGCGGAGGAAGCCCGGTTAAAATAAAGGCAGGAATAAGAATCAGACCCGCTCCACCGGCAATGGCATCAATATAACCAGCGACAAAAGAGGCTGCGACCAGCAGAATTAAGCCAATAAAAAAATAGTGGGCAATGAGGCTTCCCTCAATAAAAAATGAGGAATTAAATAATTCAGGCATACTTCTTTCCGTTAAATAGTGCGTAAGTGATGAAGGCAGTTTGCAGCGTCAAGCAGCTGACTGTTAAGCGGACGATTGAGTAAACCAAAGACCCGCAGCAGCCATCTGTCCGTGCCGTCAAAACGTGGCTGAAATGCATTTCGGGTATGCATGGTTCTCTGGTTTAAAAAAGTAATGGCATCGCCGGGATTGAGCGGCGCATCAAACCACAGGCTTCGGTCCAGAGTGAGTTCACGCATAATTTTCAGCGCGTTTTCTGCTTCAGGATTCATGCCGCTGGTATTGTGCCAGTCGAAGCGCGAGTACCATACGCCGCTCTCTGCTACAAGAACAGGGACGCCTTCTACAGAAGCATTTCCTTCAAAGCTTGCCGGCCTGTCGACTTTAAAAAACGGCTGCGTCAGAATAAATTTTGTTTCTTCAGACAGAAGGGCGATGACTGAATCCAGCTTCAGTAAACTGGTCCTGACATTATCTTCTTTTCGTAAACAAAGAAGCGTCAGCGTATCGGGACAATTACCTAAGGTTGAAAACGGCGTTTCTCCGGTAATCGGCAGATCGGGATTATCGACGTGCGGATAAAAATCATACTTTCCTCCCTGAGAACTGATTTTATCTTCTGCTTTCATCATCGGACAGACGTGGCGGATTAAATGGCCGTTATTCTCACCCTGATAGACTACGGGCCACAGGCCAGCCTCGAAATGCGCCGATAATAAAGCCCCGTGTAAATCTGAATTTTTACTTTCAACAAGATCTGCATCTGATGGAAAAAGAGGCGTTTTGGTAAGCTCGTCTGCCCTGAATTGCGGCAAAGACCATAATACAAAACACTCTCTTTTTAACCCGGTGGTAAATTCCACGGTACTCATCGGCAGTGCATCACGTATCCTGCCCGCTTTTGTTAAAATTAGTCCATTCTTCATTATTTGAACTGCCAACCTTTCAATAGAAATAGCTCTGATTCAACTAAGATAAAATGCTGATTTGAAGGTGGATATATATTTAACATATGATTAACGTGCGGCAAATGCATAAATAACGTTTATCTAAAAATTGGTTTATTTACATTTAACTACGTTTCTTTACAGTCGAAAGTTCTTGCAGAAGGTGCGCTAACAAATTTTTGTTCCGACGTTATGAGAAGGTTTCTGAGGCGCTTTAGCAGCGGGGAAACCCGTATTTGAGATGCTTGTAATGGTGGAGTAGGGCCAGCGATTAGTGGAGTCTTTCGGGGTGTGAGTTTTTTACAGGGCTGTTCCCCACAACAAAATTATTCATCTTTCCGGGGCGGCGTTTTCATGGTGGCAGTGCTCAGCTTTACTAGGCTGTTTCTGCGGTCGGGCAGCCGGTTGCTAATCAAGCTGAGAGTTGAAAAAAGGAGCTACCCGTCTGCTGTATTACACATCTTGTTTCACCGATGAATATAACGATGTTTGCCAGCATCAAAAGGCTGAGGATCTACTTTTCAGGAATGGTGTTATACGCCTTATTAAACATGATGATATTTTCTATGAGCGCATAATACAGCATCTTATAATAATTTTAATAACTGCCCTTACAAGCTAACTTTTAGGGGGCTGGGTATTATTAATACCATTTATTATACCTGACATATACCAAAGAAACGATAATTACCCATAATAAAATAAGAGGTGCGGCATAGCCAGGGATGAAACGTATAAAAACATACACGCCTGCCACAATGATTGCGGCAGGTACCAAATAAAAAATTACTGAAGTAGCCATAATAATGCGCGCTTCATTTGCGTAAAATCTCATACAGCGCATCTGCAATTTTTTCTTCATTGTTATCTTCAGAGTTTACCTAATAGATTATTTCAGATGTTTGGGATTCAATAAGAAAATAAAGCATTTCAATGTTTTCTTTACATAGCGCTTGATAATATGAAGGGTTCTGGAACTTTAGCCTGTTTGCGGCTGATGCAGCTACTTGCGCTTTTGCATAAAGTGTCGCGGCATTCACAAACCACGTTGAAAAAGAATTAACAATTCTTATATGATTTTCTTTGAATTCGGCACTATTAAGTACCAGGTTAGCAATTGTGAAGGACAGAACCAATTTGCTGGCTTTGGTTGATGCATGCTCTGCTGCTTTACCTAACAAATTTTGGATATGAGATGCAAGTTTATAGCTTTTTTCATCTCCAGGTCTTGCTAATGTTTTGCGGAAGTAAATTTCAACCATATCCAGAGCTATATTGTTTCTTCTATATATCTCACTTAAAGAAAAGACTAACCGTTTATCTTCTCTGAATGTATCGCGGCATGAACTACGATAATATTAATTTGGAACAAGGCAAGATCCATAATTAATAATACGCAGCTCACCCAGCTTTATCTTTTCGATAGTAGACATATAATCATCATTGAGGTCATTTAGAGAGTTTGTTAATGCAATAGCTAATTTCTTATTGGCCTGCATCTTCAATTGCAAATAGGTTTGTGATCTACCTTAGATCCTTGTTGTGTTATTCGCCCAATTTTTGATCATATTCACCAACAAGAGCAAGAAAGAAGATGGGAAAAACAAAAAAATTGCTGATTTATGTCTCGACTGTTATTATTTTATTTTTAATTATACCGGAGGTCATTCTTCGTGTATTAACGCCTGAGCAGCTCGCGAGGATGAGTGATTTTACGAGCTTAGGGGGAGCGATGAACCCCTTACTCTCGCTAATAATTTTCCTGGGCCTTTTTTCCGTCGTCTTGGCTTTTCTCACTGTCTCCGCTGTGAGCAAAATCTATCGATCATGGTCACGCCCTGAGAGCAAGTGAAGCATGCATTACCGATAATCACCTTCATCAAAGTTATGCATGCATTGAGTGCATTATTATACATGCATTACTTCCTCTCATTTTTGATATTGCCGACCTGTATTAGCACCGTTTTAATGGCTCGATATGGCTGTATGAAAAATTGATTTACAAAACGGACAGGCGTGACGGGGAGAGCGTTTGCCCGGCCAGACGGAAAGGTGTCGATTTTTTAGTACAATGACAGACAAAGCATGATTGCTCTGATGAAGGGCTCGTGAAAGCGGGATTTTTTGTCGCTAATTTCAGAGGAATGAAAAATACATCGCCATTTCATCGCCACTCAAAAAACACAAACAAAAAAGCCACCCATAAAGGGTGGCTTAACTGCATGATTTTCATCATTAAATCTGGTGGCCCCTGCTGGACTTGAACCAGCGACCAAGCGATTATGAGAACCGTGACCCACCTATATATAACAAAGACTTACAAGCATTATCAACAGGTTAAGTGTTGAATGTTGTTGAATGTTGTTGAGCTTATGAGTCTTGAGGGGACAAAAAGGGGGCTTAATTTTCCAGGGGGTTCAATCTCGTAGCCTCTTCAAGATGATCGGGTGCGAAGTGTGAATAGCGCATTGTCATTTTAATATCTGTATGTCCAAGAATGCGCTGCAACACTAAAATGTTGCCACCATTCATCATGAAATGACTAGCGAAGGTGTGCCGTAAAACGTGCGAAAGTTGTCCGTCAGGCAGTGATAATTCGGCGCGTTGCACTGCTTTACGGAATGCCGAATAGCAGGACGAAAAAAGCGGCCCACCCTTTTTGGGGATCGGCAGCGAGTCATAAAGGGTCTGGCTAATAGGGACGGTACGATTACGGTTTCCCTTCGTTTTGAAAAATGAAATTCGATTCTTCGAAACCTGCTGTTTCGTCAGACTCTCGGCTTCGTTCCAGCGTGCGCCAGTAGCGAGGCAAATTCTTGCCACGTGCCAGGCATTGGGGTTACGGCTATTCAGGCATTCTTCAAGGAGTCTTTTTATCGCATCGGTTTCAAGATAAATCAGCTCACTTTCTTCCGATTTAAAAGGTCGCATCTGCTCTAAAGGGTTGTCACCTTTCCAGTGTCCCAGCCGCTTAAGTTCATTGAAAACTGCCCGAAAATAGGCTAACTCAAGGTTAACCGTGCGCGGTGAAACCTTCTCAACTCTGCTGGTACGTGACAGCTCGCCAGACAAACGCTTTTTACGATAGACAGAGAATAGCGTGGCGGTGAACTCATGCGCTGAGGGTTCGCCCATGCTGGTACAGGCAAATTCCATAGCGCTTTTGCGTCTTTCGCCATCATCAAGGGTTATGCCATGTTCATCGAACCACTGATTAACCAAATCTCTAAGTTTACGGCGATCTTCTTTGCCATCTAGCCACGGTTTGATGTGGAGATTTTCCATAATGTGGTTCTGGTAGGCTAGAGCTTCACCTTTTGTTGAAAAAGTTCTGCGAATACGCTTGCTCGGTTTACCTTTTGGCTTCCCTTCTGGGTAAAAATCAAGAAGCCATTTGCCGTCGCTTTGTTTTCTAATAGACATATCAATCAATAATCGTTAGCACTATGCGGCCAATAATTTCGATCTCGTCCAGAGCGCAATCGAAAGAAAGCCCTCCGGCGACACCGCTTACTCTTACTTTTTTTACTGGAATACGAATCAACCTTCTTATGCTGATTTTGCCTTCGACGTTGATTAGCCATTCTCCGTCGTAAACTTCGCTTGTTTTGCAATCAACGACATATTGGGCTTTGTCCGTTTGTAAAAGCATGGGTAAGGCTGGGGAGGGGATACCCTCTCGGAATAGGGTTTTATCAAACGTAACATAACCTGAATCGTACAGTTGGCCATCAACAAGTTTTTGGCGCGAAAACTTCAAAGTGTCCGGCTCGTCGCCATCAAATTTTTTTCCTGAACCAGTAGATAACCATTCCAGTGAGGCCCCAGTTTCTGCAACGCATCTGACCACGATATCGGCAGGAAAAATACCCCTTTTAAAGCGGGCGGAAAGGCTGCTCGCCGCCATATCTAAGTGATCCGCAAGCTGCATTTTCTGAGAGAAGCCGTATGCCTCAGTGACTCGGTCTAGAACGACACTGCTGTGGTCAATTTTATCAAAGGGGAATTTGCTCATAATTTAGCCTAAATTCGCTTTTTGCAAAATTTTATTGATGTTTTGCTAAATGCGAATTAAAGTCTCTCCGTAGTTTGCAAAAAGTTGAATGTTATTGAATGTTGTTGAATGTTGTTGAGTGTTGATGCACTCACGCGAAATGAGGAGTTTGATGCATGCGTCCTAATATTACAATCACGATCCCGATCCCCTATATGCCTTTAGAAGAGTACTGCTTATTGACCGGCATCGCAGAAGGCACCGCCCGCGATATGATCCGTGATGGCCGTCTGCCAATCCGTGGTAAAGGCGATAAGCCCCGCGCTCGCGTCGAAGTAAACATGGCAGCCCTAACCGTTGAAGCCTTAAGCGAATGCCGAATTTCGCTTCAGGCGTAAACAATCTTACGAGTTAGGGATTAACTAATCATGTTTGATTATCAGGTTTCCAAACAACCGCACTTTGATAATGCCTGCCGGGCGTTCGCTGTTCGCCATAACATCCGCGAACTGGCCGACCGTTTAGGGATGAATCATCAGACTTTGCGCAACAAATTGAACCCGGATCAGGTTCACCAGTTAACGGCGATGGAGATTGCCGCGATTACCGATCTGACTGAAGACGCAACGCTAATCGACGGTCTGCTGTCGCAAATGAAATGTATGCCTGCCGTGCCGGTCAATGAAGCGAAAGCTGAGCGTGTAACTCATTACGTTTTGCAGGCGACGTCGGAGTTGGGAAAAGTGGCAGCTGCTGCCGTTTCGGGGCAGAAAATGACGCCTTCCTGTAAGAGTGCATTTATCGAAAACATCAATGCGGGCATCCGCTGTCTTTCGTTGATCGGCTTAAGCGTTCATGCCCGCGTGCATTCTAATCCAGCCCTGGCTAACACCGTTGATGCGATTAGCGGCCTTAGCGCTTCCATCGGTCTAAGTTAAGGAAAAATAATGATCTCAATGGCTGCGCTACTGAAGCGCCAAAGTCCGTTACCTGCATACGGTCATGGCTGGATTATGAACAAGGACGGCAAGCGCTGGAATCCGGCATTAAAACAGCAAGATTTTTCCAGTAATAAAAAAAACAGTAAAAGAGGTAAATTATGGCTATTAAAGCTGAAGCAGCACTTGCTGAAATAAAAGCGGGCGCAAGAGTGGCCGGACTGAATCACGTTGCCGAACTGCGCTCAAAATTTTGGGGCAACGATTGCGGAAAGGATATCAGCCGCTTTTTTGAAGAAATGCGTGATACCACTGACCGGAACTATCAGGAAAACAAGCGGGCATTAGGCGCTATTTTCTATCTGGCAAATATTCGGACTGAGCGGCATGAGCTTGATTTCAGTGAGCTGACCACTGATGAAAAAAGCGCGCTTATTCGTGCGATGAACCATTTTCGTGCAGTAGTGAGCTTATTTCCCAAGAGAATGACTCTGCCCAACTAATCAACCTTTTTAAATAAATGACGTCAACCCGTCGGGCATCCCTTGTCCCGCATTCAGGAAAAAGAGAAATGAGAAATATCGAAACCCGCAATTTTGACAGCGAAACAGAGGCGCTGGCCGCGTTGCTAAATAAGGCCCGCACCGAAGAACGCAAAGACCGTGCGCTGGCCGTTTCCGATCGCCTGGCTGAGCTGGCCGCGCATATCCGTGAGCAGGAGCTAAATGGCACCGAAGCCGCCGAGCTTATCCGCCGCGAGGCTGAACGTTACACCAATGAATCGCAGGAGCTGCACTAATGGCCGATTCAATGGATCTGGTGCAGCAGCGCACCGACGAAATGCTGGCGCGCAATATCGCCCAGGTAATTTATCGCCCGGTGACGGTCAGCGCCTCTTTTTGCGAAGATTGCGACGCGCCCATCCCTGAAGCGCGCCGCCGTGCCGTTCAGGGTGTTACCCGCTGCGTGAGCTGTCAGGAACTGGAGGAGCGCGCCAATGCTTTCAATTAATAATGGAACTCACGATATCGGTATCGCAAAAACCGGAGATTATGTTTTAGGTCGGATGGTATGGCGCACGGTTGAGGGAAAGCGTGTGCGTGTGTCCGAAGTAATGGCCGTTTACAAATCCGAGGTGCTATTAGCTCGCGATCTTATAAGTGATTGCATAGGCATTGCTGCCCATCGCAATGAAGTAAGCGAGTTAGGCCAAATGTCGGACATTTATAGCCGCCTGTTAATTGCCTGTCAGGAGATTTATTCAGCTCTTTCTCCACTGCGTGAGCAAAAAAAGGCTGAATATGAAAAGCGTATGCGTCAGGGGGAAGAGTGAACAAGACTATTTTAAAATGGGCCGGTAGCAAAGCAGGCGTTATGCCTGCTCTTTCCTTGCATCTGCCGCAAGGTGATCGCCTGGTTGAGCCGTTCGCTGGATCTTGCGCGGTAATGATGAATACGGATTTCCCGGCTTATCTGGTGGTGGACGTAAATCCTGATCTAATTAATATGTATCGCCAGATAAAGGAAATTACTAATCCGTTCATCGTTACTGCAATGAAATTATTTATTGATAATGAGAAAGCGGAAGATTATTACCGTATCCGTGAGGAATTTAACTCCTGCCCGTCACTAACATTGCTACAGCGCGCCACTTATTTCCTTTATTTAAATCGTAATGGATACCGTGGGCTATGTCGTTATAACCGTAAGGGAGAATTTAACATTCCATACGGTAATTACAAAAAGCCATATTTCCCACTGGCTGAAATTGAAGCGTTTGCCGAGAGGGCGCAGCGAGCCGAATTCATCTGCGCTGATTTTCGTGAAACCCTGGGCATGGTAAAAACCGGTGATGTGGTGTATTGCGATCCGCCGTATCACGGGGCGTTTACCGATTATCATACCGGCGGGTTTAGCGAAGACGACCAGCACTCACTGGCCTGTATTCTGCTGGGTATTTCTGAGCAAAATCCTGTTGCAGTATCCAACAGCGACACGCTTTTCACGCGCAGCATTTTCCGCGCATTCGACATTACCAGAATCAACGTAGCCCGCTCTGTTGGGGTCGCTGCTGGTAAGAGTAAGTGCGCGACAGAAATCGTTGCTGTTCGTGGCCCGAAGGCAAGCCCTGTTTTCATTGGTGTGGATATGGGCGCAAGCGATGATTATTCCGCGATAATCCCGGTGGCCCAATGATTCAGGAATACGCTTACCCGTGGAATGCACCACGGGAGGCTATCGCCAGCCCATACCTAACCTATGAAGAGGAGCACAGCCGCAGTCGAATGATTGCGGCTTTGTCGCATGCACAGAATTTACTGGAGAAGCAGCCGACGCTCGTTCAGCTTGACGTAAAGCGCCGCACCGGTGAGCTGGAAAAAACTCACGGCACAGCGCGTGCCAATGCGTACTTAACGAAAACGTTCGTCGAGCGCACATTGCCACGCGTTGAAAGCGTCAGCTCGCAGTATCGCCTCGGCGAAATGAGCTTCGGCACCTTTACGCTGCTTACCGGTAACGCCTCTGATAAAACCGGGGCCGCCGGTGCGGCGGGTACGCTGTGGGAGCTGATGAACCGCTTTAACCGCCTTCCGGATCTGGCCCGTGCCGACGTGGATTTACTGGCCGGGGATATCGCCAGCTTTATCCTGGCGGAAATGGTGCAGGCGCACGGCCAGTCTGAGAATGAATCAGACTATAAATACACGCACCGGGTTTACATGACGGCTGCGGCCATCACCCGCGAACTGAAGCAGATCCCGCCACTGTGGGAGAAGGTTACCTCGCGTATTTTCTGCCCGGAAGACGTGACGCCTGCGATCATGCGTATGCAGACCGAAAAATGGTGGAAAGGACGCCTGCGCCGCGTGGCTGCCTCATGGCGCGAGCACCTGCAAATAGCGCTCGCAAACGTCAGTAAAAAACATACCCCTTACGCCAGCACCATGACTGTAAACGAGTGGCGCGAGCAAAAGCGTCGCACGCGTGAATTCCTCAAGGGCATGGAGCTGGAAGACGAGGAAGGCAACCGCATCAGCCTGATTGAAAAATACGATGGCAGCGTGGCGAACCCGGCGATTCGTCGCTGCGAGCTGATGACCCGCATCCGTGGCTTTGAAAATATCTGCAACAATATGGGCTTTGTCGGCGATTTCTATACGCTGACCGCACCCGCCCGCTATCACGCCACAATCAAGACCGGCTATCGCAACCGCAAATGGAGCGGTGCCAGCCCGGCGGAAACGCAGCGCTATCTCTGCAACGTCTGGCAGAAAGTCCGCGCCAAACTGCACCGGGAAGAGATCCGCATTTTCGGCATTCGCGTGGCCGAGCCGCATCACGACGGTACGCCACACTGGCATATGCTGATGTTCATGCGCCCGGAAGACGTGCAGCGCGTCCGGCAGGTGATCCGCGATTACGCGTATCAGCAGGACAGCTACGAGCTGACCACGGACAAAGCCAGAAAGGCCCGCTTTCATGATGAGGCTATCGATCCGGAGAAAGGCAGCGCGACCGGCTACGTGGCTAAGTACATCTCCAAAAACATCGACGGCTACGCGCTCGACGGCGAGCTGGACGACGAAAGCGGCAAAGAGCTGAAGGAAACCGCGCCCGCCGTGTCTGCCTGGGCTGCGCGCTGGCACATCCGTCAGTTCCAGTTTGTCGGCGGTGCGCCGGTAACGGTTTATCGTGAGCTGCGCCGTATGGCTGACAGCGAAACGGCGCAGGGCTTAAGCATTGAGTTTGCCGCCGCGCACGATGCTGCAGACGCGGGCGACTGGGCGGAATATGTCAACGCCCAGGGCGGCCCGTTCGTGAAGCGTGACGAGCTGGCCGTGCGCACCTGGTATCAGGCAAGCGAAGACTGCAACGAGTACGGCGAGGAAACCGTGCGCATTAAGGGCGTTTACGCCACGTCAGTTGGTGAAGACACCCCGATCTTAACCCGCCTCGCACAGTGGAAGATTGTGCCAAAGCGCGCCGTTGACCTGGCCGTTGATTTTAAGGACGCGTCCGCGTCCTCTCGGAGTTCTGTCAATAACTGTACGGGAAGCGAGAGTGATCCACTGATACTGGATTTAACAAAACCTCTGAGTCGACGTGAAAGACGAGAGCTAACTAAGCGACTAAGAAAGCTAAAACCTGTAAGGCGAGCGCAATTTGTCCACGGAACCTGTGAGCAGCAGGTTGCTATTAATAAAACGGTCGATGAAATACGCATAACAACTGGCATTACAATTAGCCGGAGTGAAGCCCTGCACCTGATAGCGGGAGGAAAAAGTTGTTTTGAAGGTAAATGGCTGATGGGAACGGGAACCGGAGAAATTTTCTTCTGCAACTCAACCGCAGCAATCTTAGGCGAAAAAAATCCATACTAAAGTTGCATTTTTATCGATTCTTTCAGTAGGCAATTGACATTAATAGTTTTTCCTATCATGTACATACATCGATTTTTTTCTTCCATTTTTAGTAATTCATGATACTGTATGTTTATACAGTATCTCGTATTGGAGGTTGTGTGGATAGAGATCTAAGCGAGCATGTCATGATTGAGAGAGTCGAGATGATTGCACGACTGACGGTTGAAGGTACCTGTCAGGAAAGAGATCGAGAAATTGCATTAGGATTGATTGCTGAAATTGCGAAGGCGAACGTCTTAAAAAGCAAGGGTTTTTCCGTGGTTTTTTCAGCGTGTCATGTTAAAGATAAGGTAGATAGTGGTTTTGGATGTGACTAATATTCGATTACTCTTGCTAAAAAAGCATATCTGCTGAATCCAGCATATGTGGTTGATGTTTATGAGTTGTAGATAAGGCGTATTCAATTTAATATGCGTACATAAAATCTACATTAAGGATATCAGAATGGACTGGATTACACATATCATCACTTTTTTTGTAGGGCTTGGCGCTGGTTGGTCTGTTCGGGTTGTGTACTCGTCGCGCAAGCAAGTTGGCGATACCACTAAAAATTCGCACAATCATAATGTGACACAGACTGGTAACAGTGTTACGAACGGTAGCATTGTTGGTGGTGACCAAGATAGTTCACATTAAAAGGGGTTAGTGTGACTATTGAACAGTCGGGTAATGCTGTAACCAATGGTAACATCATTGCTGGTAGCCAGAACAATCAGACCATTCATCAATACGCCGCGAAAGGGACTAATCGTGAGATACAGGATCTTTACGAGCGTTTGAGAAGAGGGGATTCGAGTGATTCAAACTCGGATTTTTGTGCTGAACTTGAGCACTATATGTCTCTTCAGCCTGAAATTGATGTTCGGGGACTGGATGCAAAATTGATTGAAAGCAACAGAAGAGATTTGTTGTTTTTAGCGAAGCAGATGAAGGAAAAAGCTGCAAAAGCCATAATGCGCCGTCAAACCTCGCGAACAGCACAGCGGATATTTGTAATCATTTTAGATCAGATCCATTATGATTTTATAATGAAGGTGACACCACTAATAGAAGCAGATTGCCCGAGGGTAACTGTGGACGAAAAAATCGGTTCGATAATCGACGATCTTTACACTTCACTAGGTGAAAACCTATTGGAGTTGACTGCAAAAGATCTTCTTGGGCTATTGTTTTTTCTTGGTGGTAATTGTCATATAAGGTGGGATAAATGTTAATTTACCATCCAGCATATGATGCGTATCATTGTCTTTTTAGAATGATTGCGTTAATAGATCATGTAAATGAAGTTGAGGTTGATAAAGCTAGAATATTAGATTTTTATCTGATATTTCCTTCTTTGGTATCCGAAATTAGAATGCCCCATAATTATAGCGGGGTTAAAAAAGAAGCAAAAAAATATTCTAATGATTACCGGAATCCGATTAATACAGCATCAACATTTCGAGATATGCATGAAATTCAAATGGCAGCAATTAGATGTCTGGCAGCTACTGGATTGATTGAAGTAAACCCTCTGGAAAAAAATCTTATCAAGCGAACTGATAAATCCATTCCGGATGGATTACTCTTATCTATGCGTGATTTTATAAATAATAAATCAGATATTTATTCTTTTATCATAAGTAAGTTGTCGCAATTCCCTCTGACAGGGAAGGATGGGCTTAAAGATAGAACAAATTTAATGGAGTTTAGATATGACTTTTCTTAACCCATCTTTCTTTGTAAGTAAGTTGAAAGTACTTCAGCATGGGCATGAAGCATTTAGCTGTGATTTTCATAAGGGTGTTAATGTTATCAGAGGTCGTAATAGCTCTGGTAAAACGACAGTTATGGATTTACTTGCATTTTCCATTGGTGCAGAAAATATTAGATGGAAGCCACAGGCTCTTCTTTGCACTTTGACCATCGTAGAGGTCCTTTTAAACGATAAGCCTGCATGTTTTAAAAGAGAAATAAGCAAAGAGTCCATGCGGCCATTAAGTATTTTTTGGGGCAGGATGGAGGATGCACTTCAAGCTTCACCTGGTCAGTGGGAAACTTACCCTTTCAAACGCTCAGAAAAATCACTAAGTTTTTCTCAAGTTATTTTGAGTGCATTGGATATGCCATTAGCTCAGGGGGAAGGTGCTTCAATTTTAACGATGCACCAGATTCTTCGTGTACTATATGCAGACCAGCCATCAGTTCATAGCCCTATTTTTAGGAATGATAATTTTGATAAGGCTCTGACTAGGGAAACTGTTGGCGATTATTTGTGTGGTATATTCGATGATATCCTTTATAGTTCATTAATCAGGCTTAAGCAGGTAGATTCTGAGCTTTCAACTAAAATCACTGAGTTGAAAAGCATATTTACAGTTCTGGGTCGCTCTGGGCAATCAGAAAATATTCATTTCATTGAACAACGAATAACTGATTTAGAAGAAGAAAAGATTGGTATTTATCATAAACTAAACGAATTAAAAGGGCGAGCTGTATCTGAGGGGAGTAATAAAACTTCAGATAGAGAAAAAACTAATGATATTCGTAAACGACTGAATAAGGCAAAAGAGGCTGAAGTTAAAAATATCGATGGCATTAATGCATTAGAAATGGAAATTGCTGATTCAGAAATGTTTATTAATGAATTGGAGTCTAGATATCAGGCGCTGAATGAGTCAGGTAGAGCTAGAGAGTATTTCAGTAATGTGCAATTCCAATTCTGCCCAAGTTGTTTAAGTGAGTTGCATACTCCATCTGAGGGGGGGTGTTCTCTGTGCAAAAGTCATGCGCCGGAAGGAAGTGAGGCTCCTCAGCTATTGAGGATGAAAAATGAAATTTCTGTGCAGTTAAAAGAGTCAAAGTATTTACTTGAACATAATGCTGATAGGTTAAAAAAACTCAAGCTTCAAGCACCAATTCTAAAGAAAGACGTTCAGGCTCTTATTCGGGAGTATGAGGCAGTTTCCGCTGTGTGGGAAAATGCTTACGAAATCGAATTTGAATCGTTAACTAAATCGCTTGGTCGAGTTGAAGAAGAAATTAATCAAGCATATGAGTCGCAAAAGTTGAGTGATGTAATTTCTGATTTACAAAAAAATCGAGATGCATTGCAATCAGAAAAAGAACGTTTAGAGTCACTAGTTGAATCTTTGCAAAGCAAGGAAGAAAGCAGGAAGAAAGATGTTTCTCAGACAGTTGAGTCTATTATGTCGAGACTTCTTAAACTTGATCTTCCATTACAGACTGAATTTATAGATCCGAGACAAATTAATTTTAGCTTTGTAGATAATGAGGTTTACATTAATGGTTCTAAAAATTTCTCAGAGAGTTCTGCTGTAGTACTTAGGCATATATTCCATTTGGCGCTTCTTACCGCTAGTCTTGAAAAATCCTACATGAGGTTGCCTCGTTTCCTAATGCTCGATGGGATTGATGATGGTGGTATGGAGAAGGAGCGTAGTCACAATCTGCAAAAAATCATTGTTCAGGAAGCTGCAACATATGAGCATGATTTTCAACTGATTTATGCAACATCAGAAATTAATCCTACCTACGACAATACAGATTTGATTGTGGGAAGATACTTTAATCCAGAAGATCGTTCTCTTAACGTAAGTTATGTTGCAACTGATAATGGAAAATTAATTTAATTGTGAGGAAACCATGCATCACAGTGCATGGTTTTGCATCTACTCTATCCGTCAAAATTTACCAGCTAGTGCCAGTGTTGGTGCGAGCTGTGAGTCTTTATGCAGTTGCATTAAAACCGACCCATAAAGCGGGCAGGCGTGGCGGGGATAGCATTGCGCGCGGAGGGGGTAAACATGTGTGCCGCAGGCTGCGTCAGCGCCCCGGAGGCGTGCGCAATGGTTTG
>Ga0058689_10000066_pt1 | contig 27540 bp, 27 predicted proteins | sample AgamicAsMarz_FD_57362 | JGI IMG/M metagenome (GOLD analysis project Ga0058689, IMG submission 57362) | Agave microbial communities from Guanajuato, Mexico - As.Ma.rz | ecosystem: Host-associated > Plants > Phyllosphere > Phylloplane/Leaf | place: Guanajuato, Mexico | collected 2012-06-04
CCCAGCAGGGCGGAGATGGCGGCTGACAGCGTGACGGTTTTTTCCTGGCGATCTTTACTCAAGCGCCAGATAGCGAACGTCGCACCCGCAATGGCCATATTCGCCATAAACATCATTGGCATCAGCATGTCGTAGCCGCGATCGCTGAAGTTCTGCAGGGCGATGGGCGTCATGGCGTGGTGCATGCCCGTCAGGATTGCCACCGGTCGGATCGCGCCAACAATCAGCCCGGCAAAGCTTGCCGACACGCTGAACAACCCTTCAATAAATAACGCCAGCCCTTTGCCTAACCAAATGCCAATTGGCCCAATCACGACGAGGGCCGCCAGCGCGCCGATAAACAGGGTTAGGGTAGGGGTGAAGACCGTTTTCAGCACGTCCGGCATGATGCTGTCCACCCAGCGGTGGATATAGCTCAGGGCCAGGATCGAGAAAATCACCGGAATCACGCTGGCGGAATAGTTAAACACGGATACCGGGATCGCATTGAGCAGCCAGAGCGCGCTGACCGCGCCTTCCTGGTGCGTCGCCAGGGCCTTTGCGGCATCAATCAGCGATGGATACATCAGGCAGGCCGCGATGGCCGCCGCCAGATATTCGTTCGTTTTGAAGATTTTCGCCGCGGATACCGCAAGGAAAAACGGCAGGAAGTAAAAGACGCCGCTGGCGATAAGGTCGATAATCATGACCGTTTCGCTTTTTGCGGATACCACTTTTAGCGCGATTAACCCGGCCAGCAAACCTTTGATCATCCCGGCGCCGGCAATCGCTGGTACGATTGGGCCGAAGACGCCGGACACCGTATCCATAAACAACGATATCAGGCTCTTGCGTCCTTTCGGCACGGCGGTATCCGAAGCGGTTTCAGTATCCAGAACGTCAAGCATCTGTTCGTACCAGCTGTTCACCTTTGGTCCGATAATGACCTGAAACTGGTCGCTCTGGAGCTGCGCGCCCAGCACGCCGGGCAGTTTTTTTATCTCATTTTGATCCACTTTATTATCATCAATTAAATCGAAGCGCAGCCGCGTCATGCAGTGCCAGACTTTATTAATATTCCCCTGACCACCGACCAGACGAATAATATTATTGATGGCTTCTTGCGTCCCCATAAAGACTCCTGCCAGGTGTTGTTGTCGTTTTAATGTTGCCCTGAAGGATAATTAAACCCGACTTACAAAACAAACCAATAAATTTTGACGTGGCTCACAAAGGCTAGTCTTTTGGGGTTGCGAAACGGTTATTCGCCTTAATTGGTATGATTTATACGGGATATTTAATCAAATATCAGACCAAAATAAATAATGGAAAAAAGGGTTTACCCGTCCTCAATTTTAGGGTGATGATATTCGCCATATTGTCTTCCCACAGTGCAGTAAAGGAGTTATTTCGTGACGCCTGCGATCATCAAAAATATCGAATGTTTTATTACTCGTCCGGACAGACACAACCTGGTAACGGTGCGTGTCACAACGGATCGGGGCGTCACGGGGCATGGCTGCGCGACGTTTCAGCAGCGGCCGCTGGCGGTGAAGACGCTGGTTGATGAGTACTTAAAACCGTTGCTCACGGGCCGCGACGCGAACAACATCGAAGATCTTTGGCAGATGATGAACGTCAACGCATACTGGCGCAACGGCCCGGCCATGAATAACGCGATTTCAGGCGTTGATATGGCGCTGTGGGACATCAAAGGTCAGATTGCCGGAATGCCGTTGTATCAGCTGTTTGGCGGCAAATCCCGCGACGCGATCCCGGCTTACACGCACGCCAGTGGCGAAACGCTGGCGCAGCTGTTCAGCGCCGTAGACTCGCTGATTGCGCAAGGCTATCGCCATATTCGCTGCCAGCTTGGCTTTTACGGCGGCACGCCGTCCGACCTTCACGCGCCTGAAGATCCTACCCCGGGAGCATGGTTCGATCAGCAAGAGTACATGCGCAACACCGTCGAGATGTTTCGCGCGCTGCGTGAGAAATACGGCTGGAAGCTTAATATTTTGCACGACGTCCACGAGCGTTTGTTCCCGCAGCAGGCCGTGCAGCTGGCAAAACAGCTTGAGCCGTATCAGCCTTACTTTATCGAAGATATTTTGTCCCCGCAGCAGAGCCCCTGGCTGGAGCAGGTACGCCAGCAAAGCTGCGTTCCGCTGGCAATGGGGGAGCTTTTCAATAATCCGGCCGAATGGCATGACCTTATCGTAAACCGACGTATCGATTTCATTCGCTGTCATGTATCGCAAATTGGCGGGATCACCCCGGCGCTCAAGCTGGCTCATTTCTGCCAGGCTTTTGGCGTACGCCTTGCCTGGCATGGCCCTGGCGATATGACGCCGATTGGCGTCGCGGTGAACACGCATCTCAATATTCACCTGCACAATGCGGCCATTCAGGAATTCATTCCACGCTCGGAGATGACGGATAAAATATTCCCCGGCGCGCCGTTTGTTAAAGACGGTTTCGTTTATCCGCCGGTGAACCCGGGGACGGGGGTGGGGTTTAATGAAGCGCTGGCGCTGGCGCACCCGGTTGTCTATCGGCCACATGAATGGACGCAAAGCCGCCTGCCGGACGGCGCCATTCACACCCCTTGATTCTGACGCCAGGTTAAGTTGTCGCGGTTATAGGGGATAACGTAGGTGCAGTTATAGTTGATATCAATGATATCGCTGACCTCGAACACCTGGCCGCCGTCGAGAATTCCGCGATTATTAATGTGCATTGCCGGGCTGCCTTTCTTGCATCCCAGCAATGCCGCCTGTTCCCGACTCACGCTCACGGCGCGGTAGGTGGTGAGCATATGAGAAATGGTTAGCCCTTTGCTCAGCACGTACTGCTGGATGGATCGCTCAATTGCCTGCTGATTCAGATCCGGAAAATCCGCCACCGGCATGCTGGAGATTTCCAGCTGTACAGGCGCATCATCTACATAGCGCAATCGACAGAAATGCCAGATGAAACTCTCTTCATCGATGCCAAAAATCTGCTGGGCTGCCCGATCGGGGCGCTTCTTATGCAGGCTAATCATCCGGTAGCGGATCTGGTCGAAGCGTTTTTCAGTAATGGAGTTGTACACCAGCGGGTTAGCGCGCGCCTGTTCGTTAATCCACGTACCGGATCCCTGGACAATTCGCACCACGCCAATGCTGACCAGCTTTTCCAGCGCCTCGCGGATAGTCGAGCGGGACACGGCGTATTCCTCGGCGAGCTGCCTTTCCGACGGCAACCTGCGTGGCCCGGGCGTGGTCTGCTGGTAAATTTTGCTGAGCAGATCCTGGGTTACAAACTCTTTCTTCTTCATGACGGTTTCCTGAATGAAATTAGCCACTGCCCAAGGGCTAAGACTATCACTCCAGGGAAAGGGATGAAAAGCAGTGGAGGGCGCAGATAATTCGCTGCGCTCTGCTCTAAATGGAACGATTTATAGGCGTTATCATGAATTATAGGAACCGGTGCCGGGGGAAAATGCGTCAAAATGCAGTTAAGAAGTGAAGGTTTGTCATGAATTAGCTGTCCGTTGCTATAGTCTGTACGGACAACTTTTTAGGGGCGGGTTTACAGATGAATCTTTTCAACGGCATTGAAGCCTTCATACAGGTAGCAGAGAAGGGGAGCTTTGCAGGTGCTGCGCGCCAGCTGAAGCTCACACCCTCAGCGGTCAGTAAGCTGGTCTCGCGCACTGAAGATGCGCTGGGAACCGTGCTGTTCAACCGCAACACGCGGAGCCTCAGCCTGACGCCGGAAGGTGAGCTGTTTCTGCAAAGGGGAAAAGTGATCCTCAGTGAAATGAATGCCGCCAGGGCGGACATTGCAGCCGCCGCCCGCACGCCGCGCGGGCAGCTGAAAATCAGCATGCCGAATATCACCTCTTTTTTTCTGCCGTTGATCGGTGGTTTCCAGGAAGCGTATCCCGATATCGATCTGGAGCTGGATTTCAGCGACCGTGTCGTTGACGTGATTGATGAAGGTTTTGACGTGGTGTTTCGCGTGGGGCAACTGGCAGATTCCAGACTCACCTCCCGTCGGGTTGCCCGTATACGCATGCAGTTGGCGGCCTCACCGAAGTACATTGCGAAGAACGGACTCCCGGACTCGGTTGAAAGCCTCGCACATCATCACTGTATTCAGTATCGGTATCCGTCCACAGGCCGGCTGGAAGCCTGGCCCGTTCCTGAGACATACACGGGAAGCCTGAGCTTTTCAAAGCGGCTGGTCTGCAACAATGCCGACGCCCGCCTCGGTCTTGCGCTGCAGGCCCGGGGGATAGCGCTGATGCCCGACCTGCTGGCCTCACCGTATCTCGCCTCCGGCGGATTGATAACGGTTCTGGGCGACATCGTGAAAAAGGAGTATCCGCTGCACCTGCTCTGGCCCACCAACAAGCATGCCATGCCCCGGCTGCGGGAGTTTGTCGACTATTTCCACCGTCAGCTTTCCTGACAGTCATGGCGTATGAGACTGGGCCGGGCATGGCTGTTCCGCTTTTATCTGCGCCGCGGCCTGCCGTACTGCTGTTCACGGTTTACCCGCAGCGTAATGGACCAGCGCGGATATTTCACGGGAGGAACAGCGTGCTGCCATCCCCAGCGGGCCTCACCGTCGAGTTTATAAATTGAGCGGGGCACCACCTCAAGGCTTACGGCCCTACGACTGGTCAGACTGTCGGGCGGCCAAGGCCTGAAGCGGATCGTGGCCGGATTGCCGAGGGAAATCCCGACGATGGTTTCATACACCGGGACATCGCGGTGCCAGCCCAGCTGCGTGCCGGGCACATATTCGGTGACAAGCAGGTGGGAAATTGCTTCATGATCTACTTTCAGCCAGTCGGCGACGCGGTTTCGCAGGGGAACCAGGCGCGGATCCAGCGCCGGGCTCGGTTTTACGGTATGCGTGCTGAAATCGTAAAGGCCGCCGAAACTGAGAATACGCACCCTGGATTCATACTCCTTATACTGTGCGGGCTTCAGAGGAAGCGTGGCGATAATCTGCAGCAGGTTTTTTTCCTCTTCCGGTGCAAGAAAATCGGTCTGGTAGACCAGCCCCGGAATAGAAGGCAGCGCGTCGCCAGCAAATAAATCAAACTGCATGTTCCCTCCTTACCCTGATTGGTTCCAGCCATCGCTATTCCACAGGATCGCCGTCCCGTTTTGCCAGTCTGGCAGAAAGCCAGGGGGCGGTGAGGCTGTCCGGTACGCGGCTGACCTCTTCCGGCGTGCCCGCCGCCGCGATCTGTCCGCCGCTTTCCCCCGACCCGGGGCCCAGATCGATGACCCAGTCGGCTTCGCAGGCGATACGCATATCGTGCTCGGCCATTACCACCGTATCTCCACGCTGAACCAGCCTGTTGAGGACCCGCATCAGCTTGTCCATATCTGCCGGATGCAGTCCCGTGGAGGGTTCGTCCAGCAGGTAGAGCGTTTTGCCACGCTGTACGCGCTGAAGCTCCCAGGCAAGCTTAATGCGCTGACACTCGCCGCCGGACAGCTCAGTGGCCGATTGACCCAAAGTCAGGTAGCCGAGACCGAGCGAGGCAAGCGCGGCGAGGGAGCGCTGAATAGTGTCATTCTGTCTGAACACCGAAACGGCTTCATCGACGGTGAGGGCCAGCACGTCCGCGATCGTTTTGTTATGCCAGCGGACCTCAAGGGTTTCATCATTGTAGCGACGTCCGCCGCAGGCAGAGCAGGGCGCGCTTGCCTGGGGCATAAACATCAGCTCAATGGTGATCTGCCCCTGCCCCTCACAGGCGGGGCACCTGCCGGCCGGCAGATTGAAGGAGAACCGGCTGGCGTCAAATCCCCGCCTTTTTGCCTCCTCGGTATCGGCAAAGAGCTTGCGCACGGTATCAAAAAAGCCGGTGTAGGTCGCCAGGTTCGAGCGTGGCGTGCGCCCGATGGGTTTCTGGTCGATACGAACTAGACGTTTAAGGGAGGTCCCGCCTGCTGTGATCTTACCCTGTACCTCAGGCACCAGGCTGTCTTCCTCTGACTCCTCATCCTCCGGGGTTTTGTCTAGTCGCTGAAGCAACGTCGGGAGCACTCGGGCCAGAAGCGTGGACTTGCCCGAGCCGGATACGCCGGTGATGGCGGTCATCCGTTCAAGAGGGATGCCGACATCCAGCCCGTGAATGTTATTGCAGGTGATTTGCTCAAGCTCGAGCCAGCGTTCGGGCAGACGACGACGGCGCAGGCCAGGACGGTGTTTGTCGAAGAGGTAACCTGCGGTAGGTGAGCGGGAAATCCGTGCCAGCCCGGAGGGCACGCCGTTATAAACGATCTCACCTCCCAGGCGCCCGGGACCCGGCCCCACCTCTGTGAGCCAGTCGGCTTCGGCGATAACGTCCAGATTATGTTCGACAATAACCAGCGAGTTGCCAGCCTCCAGAAGCAGGCGCAGGGACTGGAGGAGAGCGCGCACATCTTCCGGATGCAAGCCGGCCGCGGGCTCGTCGAGCACGTAGATCACCCCAAACAGTCGGGAGATAAGCTGCGTGGCCAGCCTGATCCGCTGAAGCTCTCCGGACGAGAGCATGGTGGTGCGGCGACCAAGAGACAGGTGGCCAAGGCCCAGCTTTTCAAGCTGGTCGAGACGTCCGCAGATATCGCTGGTCATCCTGATCACCGCTTCCCGTAGCGCGGCCTCGCCGGGCATCTGCTGTGAACGTGCTCCGGCAAAGGGTAAAAGCAGCGCCTTCAGCTGGGTTATGGTCCGCTCACCCATTTCAGCAATATCATGGCCCGCAAAAGTGTAGGAAAGGGCATGCGGGTTGAGCCGCTTGCCGTGGCATTCAGTGCAGGGTGCCACGGTAATGAAGCGTGAAAGGCGTTTTTTCACGGAGTCCTTACCGCCAGAGTAGCTCTGCAGTAGGTATTTCCGGGCGCTGGTATAGGTACCGGTGTATGCAGGTTCAGTGCCTGCCGCGATAGCCTGCTCACGTTGTTCCGAATTCAGCCCCATAAAAATGGGCACCGACGGCTGATCGTCGGTGAAGAGGATCCATTCACGGTCTTCTTCAGACAGCGTATTCCACGGGGCATCGATATCGTAGCCCAGCGTATCCAGAATGGAGCGCAGATTTTTAGCCTGCCAGCCGTTGGGCCAGGAGACTATTGCTCCTTCGCGGATGCTCAGTGAGCCGTCAGGAACCAGTGCGTCAGCCCTGACTTCATGCACCATCCCCATACCCTGGCAGGCCGGGCAAGCCCCCAGGGGATTATTGGGGGAGAAGGCTTCGGCTGGCAGGAACGGGACATCGTCAGGCCGGATGCCCGCACGGGAAAACAGCAGTCTGAGGGTAACAGAGATCCGCGTCAGGCTGCCGACCGTTGAGCGCTCCTGCGCACCGGCCCGGCTCTGCTGCAGGGCAACGGCGGGCGGAAGTCCATCGATAGCGTCCACGTCAGGTGCGGACGCCTGCTCAATCAGGCGCCGGGCGTGGGGGGTGACGGATTCCATAAACCGTCGCTGCGCTTCGGCATAAAGAGTGTCAAACGCCAGGGATGATTTACCCGAGCCGGAGATCCCGGTGAAGACCACCATGGTATTCCGAGGGAAAGAAAAGGAAACGTCACGGAGGTTATGCGTTCTGGCTCCGTGTACAGTGACGCTGGCACTGATATCCTGAGGCTGTGGGCTTATGCACTCTGATGATTTTTCAAATGACATGGTTTCCCCTGATAATGCTTCAGCGTATCGTTACCGCTGGTTTGTTCTGACGTAAGCTATCCCTACTGACTGAGAAAGTACCGGAGAGATGGAGCGAGAAAAGAACTTCAAGGGTAGACCCGGAAAGTGCACCGGACAATTGCCGGTTCCGGTAATTCAGTCGTGACGAAATGGAATGTTTGTTCGCGATATTATGCCTCCCCTGATGGCCCCATTTCACAGGAGAAGAGGATGAACCTGGTAGACGGTATTGAAGCGTTCGTGAAGATTGCAGACATGGGCAGCTTCGCCGCGGCCGCGCGTGAGCTGAATATTTCCCCCTCTGCCGTAAGCAAGCTGGTCAGCAAAACGGAAGAAGAGCTCGGTACGCGCCTGCTGAACCGGAACACCCGCGGCTTAAGCCTGACGCAGGAAGGCCAAATGTTTCTGCAGCGCTGCCGGGTCATTCTCGATGAGCTGACCTCTGCGAAGGAGGAGCTTTCGTCCATCGCCGGTGAGCCCCGGGGTAAGCTGCGGGTGAGCATGCCGTATATTCCCTCCTTTTTCCTGCCGGTTATCAGCCGTTTTATGACGCAATATCCGGCCGTCATCCTGGACGTGGATCTCAGTGACAGGCTCGTTGACGTGGTGGATGAGGGATTTGATGCGGTGGTACGCGTGGGGCAGCTGTCAGATTCCCGGCTGACGGCCCGTTCTCTCGGCAACTGCGCCATGAATCTGGTCGCATCTCCGGACTATCTCAGACGATACGGGGTGCCTGCCGGTGTGGACGATCTCCGTTCCCATTCCTGCATCCAGTACCGCTATCCTTCCAGCGGTCGAACGGAGCCCTGGCCGCTACTGCACCCCGGCTCAGGCGTTCTTGACATTATTCCCTCGATTGTCTGCAACAGCACGGACGTGCGGCTGGGTCTCGCTTTAGAGGGCAAAGGTATCGCCTTTATGCCGGGACTGCTGACGGATAAATATATTGCTTCAGGGGAACTGGAAATTGTGCTGGAGAATATCGTGGAGCAGAATTATGAAATGAATCTGGTCTGGCCAACTAATAAATTCGCGCCGCCAAGGCTTAAAACCTTTACGGATTTTATGGTGAGCTATTTTACAGGTAAATGATAACGTCCAGTAAGGCATCTCTCTTTCATACAGGCTTCTGTCTGAATGAAAGAGAGAATGTGAAATTAAACCAGCTTCAGCATGATCGCACTGAAGATAATAAGAAAGATGCTGGCTCCCTTAAGCAGACGGATTTTGTCACCGTTAATAAATACACCTACCGCGACGGCACCGATGGTACCCACCCCCGTAAAGATGGCATAGGCCACGGAAAGGGGGATCTCGCGCATGGAGATACTCAACGAGCTGAGCGCAATGGCAAAGAGTACAACGGTGGCCAGAAGGAAGGTGACCTTCCGGCGAACGGTTCCGGCATTGGCATACCCATTCAGGGTTGAGATACCCGCAACCTCAAAGCAGCCGGCAACAAACAGAATGAGATAGGAAATCATGATTTTGCTCCTTTAACACCAATGACGCCAAGCATCAGGGTAACCACGAATACGATACGGAGAATTTCTGGCTGGCCGCCGTGAGACAGGGTGTCGGCCATTTCGACCAGCACCACAAACAGTGTACCGAGACCGGTATAAACCACATACGCGATACTCGCCCCGACATATTTGAATGACAGCATGAATATGCCGAAGCTGGCCACCACGCAAACCACGGTCAGAAATATTTCAAATGGGCCCTGTGCATGCTTAAGGCCGAATGCCCAGGCGCATTCAAATATCGCGCCGATTATAATAAGAATAAGACCTCTGGTGTTCATAACATTTTCTCTTCTGCTACTAAAGTGAATTAAGATTTCTATTTCGCCACAACACATTCGCGACAACTTTCTACCGAAAATTGAAAGGCAATAAAAAATCAGAAGGGTTTGTTTTAATAAATACTGATTTAAGTTTATTTTGTTCCGTTCTGGAATGAATGTAATGGTAGGACTCATATGCTGTCTGGACAATACGCCTTACTGATATTTCAGAAGTGACGAAATGGAAACACCATTCAGAGCAGCAAGGTTTTCATCATGGTTGACTGCAGGATTTTAATCAGGGTGAAGGGGAGGCTTAGCCTATGATTTTATGCAAACCATCCAGGGCTATGAAGTAAGTTAACAATAACGCGATTTAACATAATATACATTATGCGCACCAGAATCATATGGAACGATTTCTGACATCTTGGCTGCATAGTTTGATTGCTTGATTTTAGGACCACCGTCACACGGTCATCCCCGATCCCGTCCGCGATTCCTCGCTGATTCTATACTTACTGTCTCCCAACTGATTTGCAGGTATCAAGAATGTTTGACCATCTAAAATTCGGCGTCAGCGATTACGAAAAAAGTAAAACCTTTTTCCTGAACGCTCTCCGGCCCCTTGGCATCCAAATCATTGATGAAGGCCCGCCAGAATACGGTGTTGAAATGAGTTCTGGAAATGTGTCGCTTTGTCTTTTTCATACGAACGAGAAACCATCACCGCTTCATCTGGCATTTGTGGCCGAAACCCGTCAGCACGTCGATGATTTTTATTATGCCGCGCTTCGCGCTGGCGGACAGGATAATGGCGCTCCGGGTCTGCGGTCCTACGGCAAGCACTACTACGCTGCATTTGTTATAGCGCCTGATGGCCATAACATCGAAGCCGTGTGTCACGCACCCGATCGTTAATGGCCTTACCCCTCTGTAACGTTATGTGATTAATCCCGCCTGCACGATTTTACTTGTATTTGCACGCTAATGCTTATTATGATGTGCTTTGAGCATTCCTCATGGCTAATAATCTTTATTCGTGCAATTTGACGCACTTTCACTTACAGAGGTATTTATGACCCAACAGTTGATTTTAATCGCCGGCCCCTATCGCAGCGGCACGTATGGTGTGCAGGAACGTATTGACGCTAACCTTGCAAAGCTCGAAAACGCCGCGCTTGCGGTATATCAACGTGGCCACATTCCGGTAATTGGGGAATGGCTGGCGTTGCCGCTGGCAAAAGCGGCAGGTTCGACATCCGTTAGTGATGAAATCAGCCAGGCGATGCTCTATCCCGTGGCTCACCGGCTTATTGGAAAGTGCGACGCCATTTACCGTATTGAGGGTGAATCGAAAGGTGCCGATATGGACATTGAGGTTGCCCGTAAGCTGGGGCTGCCGGTGTATCATCACGTCGACAGCATTCCTCAGGCTTAAAAATTCAACGTGCGCCTGTCCCGGCTGCAGACAGGCTTTTCGCTAATCGCGCGTGCAGTCTCAGTACATTGGAGGTGATTGATTCTGTGACCTTTTCAGAAAAGCCATTCGGCAGTAAGTCAGTAACGCGGTTGAGCGCCTGCGGCATCTCTTCTGCAAACGCATGCATAATCTCCAGCATCTGATCCTGCGGGAAATGCACCGCCTTTGCGGTTGCCAGAAAATGGCGCGGGTGTATTTTGTCGACGGCATTTTTACGGCCTTTTGATGCATTCAGGCTCATTGCCAGCTTCAGATCGCTGATATGAATGCCCGCACCTCCCAGTACAGGAAACGCGGAGATAATGTCGTAAAAAGGCGTTAACCGATAGCTTCCGCGCGGCTGAATAAAGATCGAGAAGTTCTTCGCATGTCCATCCGTCGCCCCCAGTAGCCACTGAAAAACAGCGAACTTCATGAAATTATAGCGATCGGTCAGCGCATCACTGGAGCCGAGCAAAAATTTCATTATGTGCGCAATCCCGGGACCGCCGTCTGATTCATATTTCAGCGACGACGGCAGGCCAAAGGCCTGACACATATCTTCCTGCGGCAGCCGGAACAATACCGAGCGGTCAGCGCTCCAGCGTCGGTCAAAGCGTTCAACCGCCAGCGCACGAATTCCTCCCGCGGTTATGATCTCTGCATTCGGCACGGCGAAACCTAGACGTCTGGCCAGCATAAGGCAGAAGTATTCGTTATCAACGCTGTCACTGAGATCCAGCGTGGCATTGGGTTGCCTGATTTCACCGATCGGCAATTTGATAATGTGTGTGGTTGGCGTTGTCGCTTTAGGAATACACCAGTCGTTCCCCATTTTCATTAGCGCCGTTTTTTCCTGCGCACCTGCGACCGAAATGCGGAAGTCACTTTCCTCATTAATCATGCCCAGCGGAATGTCAGATTTATAGGCTGACAGAACCGTTTCCAGCTTGTGCTCGCTCAGCTTCTCCCACGTCATACCCGCTGCATTGATGGCTTCATCCACAGGCAATAACGTCACCGCCCCTACGCTGTCGCGCCCTACTTCGGCCAGCAAATCAAACGGTTGTTTTGAACGCGCATGGTAGCGTTTGACGATACGATCTCTGACCACCGGGCTGTCGGGAAGCAGATTATCAAAGAAGTTGAAAACGGCATCGGACGTTATATTGCCAAACTGCAAAGGCAGCGAGAGCGACAGCGGCCGCGCAAAGCGACTGGACATCCAGCCGCTGTCATATTTAAACGTATGGGCTCCGTTCGGCAGTTTTGTTAATTCGCCAACGCGCTCATTATTCATCCATGTCACAAGTTTAGGCATTACCAGTCCAGATCCTGCATATCACTATTCGCCTCGGCCTGGACGTCACCGCTTTCGTACAGCGCCATGGTCATACCGAGCGACTGTAAAACCTTAAAAAAGGTGGTCAGGGTTGTCTTATCGGGATTGTTTTCAAAATTAGAGATAGTGGCCTGCTTAATCCCGATTTTTTTGGCCAGCTCGCTCTGCGTCCAGTTGTTTTTCTGACGAACCAGCTTCATGTAGTTTGCCAGCTGAACCGGACTGTAAATCATTGGTGGTGTCATGCGATCTACTTCCCAAAGTTTTTATCCCCTTATGGGGATATTGGAAGTATTATCCCTACAAGGGGATAGTGTCAATGCCCAGATAACATTATCCCTTACTGCGGATATCAGACATATTATCCGCAGTAAGGGATAAGCGGGCAGGTTAACGCGCGTAGCCGTCATTGTTATCCTGAGTGACAGCGGCTGCGGTGACCAGAACATGATTAAAACACAGTCCGTCTACGCCCGATATTTTGCCAAACTCGCAGGCATCGATACTCATAGACTCAAGCGTTAGCGCCCTAACGGGACGATCCGGATAGCCCTCAATAAAAAATGCGCGTGAGAATGGTTGGCTGTTTGAACGGGAGGCAGTGATGTTCTCCAGCGTAAGATGGCAGACCTCAGTCAGCCCCTCCTCTCCTTCTACGCCCTCCGCCAGCTTGCGCCAGTGTTCAGGTTTATCCGCCAGGTTGGCATTATCGCCATAGCTGTACTGCGGGAACCAGGCTGGCAGAAACCCGGTGATCCGCATGTTCAACCGGAGGTTTTTACGATCGTCACGCCCTTCTCTTCTACGGCGGCGATCCAGCTTTCGTCCGTATCGTCTTCAACCACAAGGGTGTTCGCCAGCGTCAGATTACCAATGACAAAGGATGACGCGGCGTTAATTTTTTCCGGCGACGCTAGGACGATGGTTTCTGCTGCTCTGCCGGAAAATGCACGTTTGATGCATGCTTCTTCAAAATCGCCGGTGGTTAGCCCCGCTTCAGGATGGATACCCGTCACGCCCATAAAGAACAGATCGGCGTGAATGTTCTCAATACCTTCAATCGCCGCTGCGCCCACCGTGACAATAGAGTGTTTATACAGGCGGCCGCCGATGAGGATAACCTCAATAACAGGGTGTTCGACCAGCGCCAGCGCAATGCTGGGGCTGTGGGTAACCACGGTAATCTGCAGGTCTGGCGGCAAGAAGGCGATCAGCTCTGAGGTTGTCGTCCCGCCGTCAACGATCACCACCTGGCCTGCGGAAATTAACTCTGCGCCCTTTCTGGCGACATTTTTCTTAGCATCCATTTTTACGGATTTGCGCTCGGCAAACGGCACCGTCGCGGAAGATGCCGGCAGCGCGCCGCCGTGCACGCGCTGCAAACGGCCTTCTGCGGCAAGCTCGCGCAAATCGCGACGGATGGTGTCTTCGGACACCGCAAAATGGAGGCTGAGCGCCGTAGACTGAACCTGACCTTCAGCCTCTAGCTTTTCGAGGATTAATTGCTTGCGTTGGCTGGTGAGCATCTTCACTTCCTGGTGTTGCATGATTTATCTTGAAAATACACGATAGTGCTGTTTATGATGACCACTCTACGTAAGGAGAGACCATCGTGCAATTAAAACGCGCAGATATACGCATTATCGAGAGTGAAATCCTGTCCGATAACTGGTACAGCCTGAAGAAATATACCTTTGAACAACAGCGCCGTGACGGTGAATGGCAACGGCAGAGTCGCGAAGTTTACGATCGGGGCAACGGTGCAACGATATTGCTCTACAACCGCGAGCGGAAAACGGTCATCCTCACCCGCCAGTTCCGCTTCCCGGCGTTTATTAACGGACACGAGAGCGATCTGATTGAAGCCGCGGCAGGGCTGCTCGACAACATGGATCCGGAAAGCCGAATCAAGGCGGAGGCTGAAGAAGAGACGGGTTTCAAGGTTGCATGCGTGCAGAAGATATTCGAAGCGTACATGAGCCCGGGTTCGGTAACGGAGAAACTCTATTTCTATGTCGCGGAATACCAGCCTCAGGATCGAACCGGCGCGGGCGGCGGGGTTAAATCAGAAGGTGAAGATATCGACGTGCTGGAAATCTCGTTTGAAGACGCGCTTCGGTACGTGGAAACTGGCCAAATCGTCGATGGCAAAACCATCATGCTGCTTTATCACGTGGCGCTGAAAGGCATATTCTAAACTGCGCTGATTCAGATACCTGCCGCAGTGCAGGTATCTGGCTGTGCTATTCTTGCTGAACACGGCAAAAGCGGAGATGCGAAATGGCTGACTGGAACCCTTCTCTTTACCTGCAATACAGCGCAGAACGTACACGTCCCGCAGCGGAGTTGCTCGCGCGGGTTCCGCTGAATGACGTTAACGCGGTCGTTGATTTGGGATGCGGTCCGGGGAACAGCACCGCATTGCTGAAACAACGCTGGCCCTCTGCACAGATCACCGGGGTGGATAACTCACCCGCCATGCTGGAGGAAGCCCGTAACGCCCTGCCTGACTGCCGGTTCGTCGAGTCGGATATCCGCCAGTACAAGCCAACGCACCCCATCAACCTTATCTACGCCAACGCCTCTTTGCAGTGGATCCCGGACCATTATGACCTTCTGCCGCACCTTGTTTCGCTGCTGAGTTTAAACGGCGTGCTGGCAGTTCAGATGCCGGACAACTGGCTCGAACCAACACACGTGCTAATGCGCGAAGTGGCCTATGAGCAAGGTTATCCCGACAGGGGCCGCGAGCCGCTGCCGGGCGTTCACGCCTATTACGATATTCTGACGGATGCGGGTTGCGATGTAGACATCTGGCGGACTACGTATTTTCACAAGATGAGTTCGCACCAGGCGATAATTGACTGGGTGAGCGCGACGGGGTTGCGCCCCTGGCTGCAGGAGCTAAACGAAAGCGAGCGGAAAAATTACCTGAAGCGTTATCACCAGCTTCTGGAAGAGCAGTATCCGCTCCAGGAGAACGGGCAGATACTGCTGGCCTTTCCGCGACTGTTTATCGTCGCTAAGCGTGAGCCCTGAGGCGTTAAGGCTACGAACGTGCCTCTTTAAGTAATTGCTGAATGACCTGCTCTTGCTTCTCGTAATTACCTTCTCCAAACGAGGTGTAGCGCAGCTGCCCCCGGGCGTCAAAGTAGTAATGCGCGGGCCAGTACTGGTTACCAAATGCATTCCAGATTTGATAGTTGTTATCCGCCACGATCGGGTAAGGCAGCTGCCATTTATTGACCGCATTTTTGACGGACGCGAGCGGTTTTTCCCACGGATATTCGGGGGTATGCACCCCTATCACCACGAGCCCCTGCGGCTGGTATTTGTTTGCCCATTCCCGAACGTGCGGAAGCGTATGTTGGCAGTTAATGCAGTCCCAGGTCCAGAAGTCGATCAGCACCACCTTGCCTCTCAGAGATTCAGGCGTGACACTGTCACCGTTTAGCCACCCTGTCCCTCCGCTTAATGGAGGCAGTTGGCTGCTCGGAGCGGTTTGTACCACCGGCTGCAATTTCAACGGCGTTGAGCTGGGTTTGGCCAGGGTTAAGAGGGAATTTTCCAGACGATCGGCCATCCTGTTCGCCCCCTTAAGGGCGGAGGTCATTCCGGTGACGTTAAATATGACCGCCGCCAGCATCGTTGCCCCTGCCGCCTGGCGCAGCCGTTCCATGAGCGCGGATTTTCCTCTCAGCGGCACGATAAGCTTACGCCCTCCGGCAACAAGCAGGCCCAGCATCGCTGCGCATCCGCTGCCGTAAGCCACAAGCAGTGAGGCGGTAGTCATCGATGAATGGCCGGCAATGTTGATACTAAAAATCGCGCCGAGGATCGGCCCCGTACAGGGGGACCAAAGTAAACCAACCGCCATTCCCGCCAGAAATGCGGAAGGGATCCCGCGCGTTTGCCCGCTGCGGGCGTTAAGCCTGTTTCCCGCGCTAACGGCAGGCCCTGCGATCCGCTGTGCAAACGAGGGGAAAATCAGCGTCAGGGCCGCAATAGACAGAATAAAGAGCGCGAGCCAGCGGCCAACTATGGTGGCCTGGGCGATCCACGCGCTGGCGGCCGTTACGGCCATGGCCACCAGGGTAAACATCACAACCATTCCGCCGAGGAGCGCGAGAATGTGTCGCCGTTGCCCCTGAAATCCGGCAAAAAGCAGAGGTATAACGGGAAGCGTACAGGGGCTAAGCAGGCTTATCATGCCGCCTAAAAAAGCAATTATCAGAAACATAATGACCTCATATTACAGTATTGCTGCGAAGCTGCAGTGAGGTCATTTCAACGTAGTGTTGTATTCAGGATATGTGCAAAACGGCGGGTTTTGTCTGGCTACGTATCGATACAGAAGCCAGATACAAAACCCTACAATTAACGTCTAGGAAGCCTTATGGCGGCATCCAGCCCGCCCTCGGCACGGTTCGTCAACGTCAGATGTCCGTCCAGCTTTGCAGCAAGCTGCGCGGCGATCGCCAGCCCTAGCCCGGTGCCTCCGGTATCGCGATTACGTGACGTTTCCACACGATAGAATGGCTGTAAAACAGCCTCCAGCTCGGCGTCGGGTATTCCCGGGCCGCCGTCGATGACGTGGATGACAACCCAGTCAGGGTGTGAAAGCGTAATTTCAACGGCGGCGTAGTCGCCAAACTTAAGGGCGTTATCCAGCAGATTGGTGAGGATCCTGCGGAGCGCCTGCGGCCGCGTGACAAGGGGCAAACGCAGCGCCTGAGCCTGAAACTGCACGTTTTTACCGATGTCCTGGTAATCAGACGCGATGCTGTTAACCCAGGCGTTGAGCTCCAGCTTGAGCGGCGTCTCTTCGAGTGATTCTGATGACCGGGCATACGCAATGCCTTCCCGCACCAGGCGCGACATATTGTCCAGGTCATTCAGGAGCTTGTCGCGCAGCTCGGGCTGTTCGGCCAGCTCAACGCGAAGCTTCATGCGCGTGAGTGGCGTCTGGAGATCGTGAGATATCGAAGCCAGTATTTGCGCTCGCTCCCTAAGATAGGACTGAATTCGCGATTGCATCGCATTGAACGCGTGTGCCGCGCGACGCACCTCGATCGGCCCGTTTTCGCTCATCGGGCTGTTGGCGGCCGGATCGAGCGAGTCTACCGCGCGCGTAAATTGCGAAAAAGGCCGTACAACCTGACGTACGGCGAACCACGAGCAGAGCGCGACAAGCAGCAACTGCAGGACCAGCACTGCCGGAAGCCAACGGGCCACGGGCGGCATGCGTGGGATGAGGTCAATGGTGAGCGGCGCGCCGTCACTTAACGTCAGGTGCGCCTGGATATGCGAGACCGGCCCGGGTACGGCCGTAAAGTGAAGCGGATAGTTCGCCGCCAGCGTCTCCGTTAAGGTGCGGATCGCATCCTGAGACCGTTTATCCTGCGGCGCGGCGCCCGGTTCACCGCTGCCCAGAAGGTAACGGTAGTTTCCCCGATCGAGCCGCTCAAGCCATCCGGCACGTTCGGTCGCCGGAAGCCGGTCGAGAATGGCTACGCTGGTCGCCACGTCATATTCCAGGTTACCCAGCATGACGCTGCGGGCGCTGCGCATGCGTTCAACCATCACCAGGGTCAGGCTCAGTGAGTTGGCGAGCAACAGCCCGAGCAGGACGATAATCAGTAGCCGGGTCAATAGCGAACGAGGCCAGAGCGTCATTCATTAACCTCTTTGATCGTCACCGGCATGGTGAAGACATAGCCTTCGCTGCGCACGGTCTTGATATAGGCGGGCGTACGAGCATCTTCGTTCAGCCGCTGGCGAACGCGGCTGACCAGCAAATCGATGGAGCGTTCGAAGAGTTCCGCATCCCGGCCCTGCGTCAGGTTCAGAAGCTGGTCGCGGGTCAGCACGCGCTGCGGATGATCGAGAAAAACGCGCAGCAGACGGTATTCCGCACCGCTCAGGGCCACAATCATTCCTTCGCCGTCAATCAGATGGCGCGCGACGGTGTCGAGCTGCCATTCACCAAACTCAACCAGACGCCCTGCTTCGGTGACCTGTAGATTAGGCGGCATGGTGCGAAACCGGCGCATAATCGCCTTTATGCGCGCCAGCAGTTCCCGGGCGACGAAGGGTTTTACAACGTAATCGTCTGCCCCCATTTCCAGGCCAAGGATGCGATCCGTCTCTTCATTGCGTGCGGTAAGCATCAGGATCGGCAGATCTTTATGCCTGCTGCTGCGCAGCTGTCGACAAAGCGTGAGTCCGTCGTCGCCGGGCATCATCACGTCCAGAACCACGAGGTCGATATGCTGTTTATCAAGCACGACGCGCATCTCTTTGCCGTTGGCGGCCCCCGTCGCGTGATAACCAGACTTCACGAGATAATCGACAATCAGTTCACGAATATCCCTGTCGTCATCGACGACAAGGATATGATCAATATGCTCCACCGCAGGCTCCTGAATGAAGGGTAACGGATTGAAAATAGCACATTTCAGAGTTTATCCGCGTCGACAACCGCGTTAACGAACGCCTGGGGATCTTCTTGGGGTGGGTTGTGCCCTACGGTTGCGCCGAAGGTGCGGTGTTCATACTTACCGGTAAATTTGCTGGCATATGCCTGCGGAGAAGGATGCGGTGCCCCGTTGTTCCCGCCCTCTATGGTGATGGTCGGTACGGTAATATTGGGCAGTTTCGCCAGCGTTTGCTCGTAGCTGTCGTATTTGTGTTCCCCTTTTTCCAGCCCTAAACGCCAGCGATAATTGCTGAGGGTCACGGCAACGTGGTCCGGGTTATCCAGGGATTTGGCGCTGGCGTTAAAAGCGGCGTCGCTAAATTTCCAGTCTGGCGAGGCCTGGGACCAGATCAGGCGCGCAAAGTCATGGGTGTTTTTAGCATACCCTGCAGCCCCGCGCGGGGTGGCGAAATAGAACTGATACCACCACTGGAGTTCCGCTTTCGGCGGCAGCGGCTGTTTACCAACCGCCTGGCTGCCGATCAGATAGCCGCTGACCGAGACCAGCGATTTTACCCGTTCAGGCCAAAGGGCGGCGACGATATCTGCCGTGCGTGCTCCCCAGTCGTAGCCGGCGAATACCGCCTGTTTAATGTTCAACGCATCCATCAGGTTTACGATATCTTTGGCCATCGCTGAGGGCTGGCCGTTACGCGGGGTTTTATCCGAGATAAACCGCGTGGTTCCGTATCCTCGCAGTGAAGGAACGATAACGCGGTACCCTTTCGCCGCCAGCGCGGGGGCGACCTCGGCATAGCTGTGAATATCATAAGGCCAGCCGTGTAATAAAATAATCGGTTGTCCATTTTTCGGGCCGATATCGACATAGCCGACGTTCAAATCGCCGGCGTTAATTTGCTCAGGTTGATTGAATGCGGCCGCGTAGTCAGCGCCGGTGGCTTCAGCCTGACAGGACATCACGGTACCGAGGGAAACGGTCAGAGCAAGCGTAGAGTAAGCGAGTTTATTAAACATGTTGGTATCTCCGGTTGAATACAATTCACGGGGATATAACACCAATTTTTTGTATAGGAGATATGTGCGAAATCGGCTTTTTTGCAAGCCTGTGTATGTATCTCCTGCACGGATACAGTGTGATACAAACACAGGCCTTAATGCGGAATACGGCGGTCGCGTACTGCGGGTCTACACATCAATAGCCATGTTAAAACAGCGCAGTTCAGCGTCGGCCAGGCGGGAAAACCACTGCGACTCGCCCAGCGTAACAAACCCGTATTTTTGATAAAACGAATGGGCGTTTGGGGTCGACGCGAGGGTTAAGCGCGGAATGCCCCGCGCCTGCGCCTCTTCTTTCAGCGCATCGATAATTTTCGTCGCCATTCCCTTTCCGCAGGCCGCGGGCAAGGTAAATACCGCTTCGATGCAGTTCGTTTCCAGATCCAGATAACCGGTTGCGGCCACCGCGCCGCTGTCGTCTTCTACAACAAAGAAGGGATTTTCCACCACCATTGTCCGGTAGTGCTCCGGCATATCGTCGGGCGTCCAGCGCGTAATGACGTCTGGGTCGTAGCAGGATTTACAGCCGCTGCGGATCGCCTGGTTACGGATGTTCCAGAGTATTTCAGCCTCTTGCGGCTCTGCCCGTCTTATTACCATGATTCCCTCAGCGAATTTTAGTGGTGAATGATTTACAGCATGTCGGAATGGATTGTGATAATGATGAAAATACCAGAAGGCAAACAGAAACATAACGCTTAAAAAAGGAGATGCGCGGATGCCGATCCCCACGCTTACCACTGAACGTTTGATGCTCAAACCCCTGGTCGCCGAAGACGCGCCACAAATCCAGCGACTTTATCCGCGCTGGGAGATCGTGCGTTACATGGTGTCATCTGTGCCCTGGCCCTATCCGGATAACGGCGCGGAATATTACGTTAACAACGTTGCGCTGCCGGACATGGCAAAAGGCATCGCCTGGTTCTGGAGCATCCGGCGGCGTGAAGCCCCTGACGAACTGATGGGGATCATCTGCCTGTACGACGTGGATGATAACAATCGGGGATTCTGGCTGGCGCCGGAATTTCAGGGCAAGGGGTATATGCGAGAGGCCAGCATTGCGGCAACCGACTACTGGTTTAATACCCTGAACAAACCGGTGCTGCGCGCACCGAAGGCGGCTGACAATGACCGCTCCCGGCGTATTTCAGCCAGTAGCGGTATGCGGCTCATCAGGACGGAAAAGAAAGAGTACGTCAGCGGCCTGCTGGATTCCGAGCTGTGGGAAATCACTCGCGATGAGTGGAACGCACATCAGGTCAGCTGATAGTACTTATCCGGAAATTTCCTTTCGGGGATATTCTCTTCATCGTTCATCTGCAACAGGTCGCGTTCCATCATGTTGCAGATGGCATCGAGCGGCAGGTCGTTGTCTTCCGTCCCAAAGGGATCTTCCAGCTCTTCTGCCAGCGTATCCAGCGAGATAAAGGTGTAGGAAATCAGCGCGGAGACGAACGGCGTCATGTAATGCAGATCCACGACCAGCGCAAAGGGCAGCATGATGCAGAACAAATATACCGTGCGGTGCAGGATCAGCGTGTAGGCAAACGGAACGGGCGTTGTGGCGATACGCTCGCAGCCTGAAAGGACGATAGACATATCGTTCAGGCGGTTGTTCAGGCTGTGGAACAGGATGTCTGAAAGTTGTCCGTTGCGACGGCGCACGGCCAGCCACTCCCCCATGATCAGCAAAATACGGTTCGCGGGAGAGTTCGAGCCCATCACTTTACGCAGATCGTCAGGCGCAAGATATGGCGAAAGCTGTTCAGCGTCGGTTTCCCGGCGCAGGGTCATGCGCAGGCAGTTTGCAAAGGCAATCTGCAGCCGGACGAACTCACCGAGATGCTTATCTTCCGGTAAGGTGTTTTTTACCTCGCGAAACAGCGAGCGTGCCGCTATCATCAGTTGCCCCCACAGCTGGCGAGCTTCAACGTAGCGTGAATAGCAGGCGTTGTTTCTGAACCCGAGGAAGATGGCGATGGCCACCCCTAAAATGCTGAACGGTGCAACGGTGAATTTGATGCCCAGCGAGGTATACCACGGCAGCATCAGAATGACGGCGATAGAGAGCAGGAAGTTAAGCAGCAGGCGGGTGTAGATTTTTGGCAGGACTGAACCGTGCCAGACGAAAATCAGTTGTAGCCAGTGCTGTTGTGGACGAACAATCATAGTCAGCTTCAGGAAAGGAAAGAGCGCGGCTATTAAACGTGATCCCTCTCACAGTTGCAAGCTTGTTAACAGGATATTGCATATTACGCTCTGCCTGACTTAAAACGCACGGTGCTGCAGGTGCTTTTTAAAAAAGCGGAATATAGTATGTTGTAACTAATTTAGAGGTAACAAAACCCGGCCGTAGCCGGGGGGAACGATTAGCAAAGCGGTTTCACCGCGGCACGCATGCCCTGATGCAAAATCGCATCGAGATCCAACGTAACCTGTTCTACCAATCCCTGAACCTGAGTGAGATCCTGTTCCCAGTGCTCGCTTACGCTCAGAACAGCGTTTACCAGTTCGCGTGTGCCGATCTGTTTGTCGTGATGCTGCGCCCACAGCTGCTGATAACGCTCAAGCCAGTGCGCATCATCCTGAACCGGGTAGTTCTCGCCATTACGCTCGGCGCGGTAGAACGTAATCAGCGCCGCCAGCGCAAACGTGAGGCGTGCAGGCAGTTTGCCGGTAGCCTTCTGCCCTGCCAGCAGCTGCGGCAGGATGCGCGTGCGGTACTTGGTCATGCCGTTGAGGGCAATCGACAGAAGCTGATGCTTGATGTACGGGTTACGGAAGCGGCCCGTTACGGCGCTGGCAAAGGATTCCAGCTCGTCACGCGGGAGATCGAGTACCGGGATAATTTCCTGATAAATCGCCTTTTCAACAAATGCGCAAACGTCAGCATCGTTCATCGCCTCGCCCACCGTATCCAGCCCCGCCTGGAAGGCAACCGGTACCAGCGCGGTGTGCGCGCCGTTCAGGATCGCAACCTTGCGTTCTTTATACGGTTTAATGTCATCAACAATCAGGACGTTAAGCGGGAATTTATCCAGGCGCAGCTCGGCTGCCAGAGATGCTGGCCCCTGAATCACAAACAGGTAGAAGTGTTCAGCCGTATCCAGGAATCCGTCGTGATAGCCCAGCTCAGCTTCCAGCGCCGCCACCTCATCACGGGGATAACCGGTCACGATACGGTCAACCAGGGTAGAACAGAAACTGTTGGCTTCGTTAAGCCACCGGGTGAATTCTGCGGGCAGCGCCCACTCCTGCCCATAACGTAACACCAGTTCACGCAGCGCATCACCGTTATAGTCGATGAGCTCGCACGGAATAATGACCCAACCTTTGTCCAGCGCGCCGTTGAAGTGGCTGTAGCGCTCGAACAGCAGGCGCGTCAGCTTCGCCGGATAGCTTACGGCAGGCGCATCGTCGAATTTGTCGCCCGCATGGTAGCTAATGCCCGCTTCCGTCGTGTTCGAGAACACAAAGCGCATGTCCGGGTTATGAGCCAGCTTCAGGAATTCATCATATTGACCGTAAACGCTGATTTCGCGGTTCACAGAGCGGATAAGCCGCGCGTCGCTGACCGCCTCGCCCTGCTCGTTCAGGCCGCGGATGATGGTGGTGTACAGGCCATCCTGGGTGCTCAACGACGGTGGGAAATCACTCTGAATGGGCCGCACGATGACCACGCCGGCATTCAGATCGGTGTGCTCATTTAACAGGTCAATTTGCCAGTCCACGAAGGCACGCAGGAAGTTGCCTTCGCCAAACTGAATGATACGTTCAGGATAGAGCGCTCCGGGGAAATCACGACGGTTGAGTGTGTTCACAATGGGGTCCTTTTATGATTAGTCATACAGCCTGATAAGATTGGTGTAATAACTTATCAAAACTTCACAACCAAGACCCCTGTTTTGATCAATTCATGGTGCAGTTGTGAAAAATACTCATAAGAATTTATAGAATACCGATGTCGCCGTCATTGCACCGTCAGGCATCAGGGCATAGCGCGGGATCTCGCCCACTTTTTGCCAGCCAGCGCGCTGATAAAACGTCTCGGCTCCGCTGCCGGTTGAGGTATCGAGCACGAGCACCGAGAGCCCCTTCTCACGCGCAGCCACTTCCAGCGCCTCCATCAGCGCCATAGCCGCCCCTTTACGACGCGCTTTTTCATGTACCAACAGTTTTGCCACATCCGCACGGTGCGGCTGGTTCTCAGGCTGATCGGTAATGAGCTGTACGGTGCCAATAATGCCATCCTGCTCGTCGATGCAGGCCAGGACGGTACGTTCGCCGCGCCCTGCGCTTTCGGCCACGCCGAGCCAGAATGCTCGCGCCTTTTCACCGCTGAAGGGCAGCATAAAACTCACCGACGCGCCGCCGTTAACGCAGTTTTCGAGGATGCCGGACAGCACGTTAATGCTGGAGAGAATATCGTCCCGCGAGAGGGTTTGAATGCGCAGTGGAGAGTTCATGGTTTTTCCTTATGATGAATCTCTCCACATTGCTATTAACATTTATTTAACGCAACGACTTAGGCATAGGCTTTTGTTATGTCACCTGTCCGCGTGGCGCTGCTGCTTCATGGCATACATTTTTTGATCGGCGCTTTTAAGCCACTTCTGCATATCGTTGCTGCTATGGTCGTATTCACTCAGCCCCCAGGAGAACTGTAGCGACCAGGGATGTAACTTACGTGCGTTATAGTTTTCCGTCTGCTCCACGAGATATTGCATGGCAATCCAGGCACCCTGCTCATCCGTATCGGCAAACAGCACCGCAAACTCATCGCCGCCAAAACGCACCAGCAGGTCTGCCTCTCTGAACGAAGCACGCATCAGGCTGGCCATAACTTTAAGCGCCTTGTCCCCCTCCTCGTGCCCAAAACGATCATTGATAGCTTTGAAATGGTCGAGATCAAGCCAGCCCAGCGTTAAAGGTTCGGCCCGACGCTTTGCGACTGAAAGGGCAAACTTCACCAGCTGATTAAAGCCGCGACGGTTAAACAGCCCGGTGAGATCGTCGGTGGTTGCCGCGCTGACCGACGCAAATTCGTCCTCTGCCAGGGCGCTAAGGTCGCTCAGCACGGCGAGATCGGCCGCAGAAAATTCACGGGGAGAAAAATCAATCAGGCAGAGCGCACCGACGCTTGCACCGTCCGGCAAACGCAGCGGAAAGCCCGCATAGAAGCGGATCCCGGGGTCTCCGGCCACCAGCGGGTTATCGGCAAAACGCTCGTCCAGATGCGTATCGCCCACCACCAGCGGCGCCTCGCTGAGAATGGTGTGACCGCAGAAGGAGATGCGGCGAGGCAGCGTCTTGCTCGCCTGCCCCTCGGCAGACTTCACGATAAGCGAATGCTCGTCAATAAGGTTGACCATCGCCAGCGGTACGTTGAAGAAACGCTTTGCCAGACGCGTCAGGCGGTCGAACGCCGGAGAACCGTCGAGTTCAAGCAGCCCGGACTCACGCAGCGAGTTCAGACGTTCCGTTTCATTTGCAGGGGTTGCTGGTGCTTTCATAACGTCTCCTGACGCTTGGCTTTATTAAAAGCGTAGCTTAAACAGAAGCTTTGTCAGTGAGCGAATATTCTGTTCTTGCCTTCACGCTTGGCGTGGTAAAGGGCGCTATCGGCCGCCTGCAGCCAGTCGGTCACGCTGTCCATATCGCGCGTGGCGCAGGCGATCCCAATGCTGAGCGTGCAGTGCACGGCTTCTTGCGCTACCTCTTTCATGACCGCCGTCGCTTCCATAATGCGCGTGGCGACAATTTGGGCCTCATCGGCGGTGGTATCCGGAAGTAAAATCACAAACTCATCGCCCCCCAGGCGCGCCGGAGTGTCCGTAGGACGCGTGGCCAGGTGCAGAATCTGCGATACGGTCGCCAGCATCGCGTCGCCCACCTTGTGGCCGAACCGATCGTTAACGTCCTTAAAATTATCGATATCAATGAACATCAGTGCAGATTCACGGCAGGTTTGGCGCAGTTTATTAAGCTCGTGATCGATACGCTTCTCCAGCAGGCGGCGGTTGGCGATATCCAGCAGAGGATCCAGCATCGCGATCCGTTCGAGTTCGCGGCTTTTGACCCGGAGCCGCAGCGCAATACTGTCAGTGAGTACGCTCAGGGCAATGACGTAGATCGCGATCAGCGGTAGGGTCGCAAGCATCGTTTGTTGAGACACAAACGGATCGACCGCCATCCCCTGCGTCAGCCAGCTCACGAGGAACACGCCAAGCATAGTCAACCCCGCCTTTACTAGCAGCCTGACGCCGCCTGCAGCGAGCCTGTCAGCCAGCAGAATAGTCGCTATCACCACCGAAGGGAGAGGGTTAACCGCCATCATGGCGATCCAAAACCCCCCGGCACCCGCATCGAATACCAGGTTCTGGTGCTCGGCGGCGAGAGGGTCCGGTGATGTTCGTGCGCGCAGCCAGGCGACGGTCGGCCAGATAAAGGCGTTCGCCCCGAGAAGGATCATTAGCCACACTGAACGCTTATGTTCAATCAAAACGCACAGAACGGGAATAAAGCAGAGAAACGTACCGAGTATACGCATCCAGTACATGCGTTTGACAAACCGACTTCCCGGTAAGCGAAGCTTCGTAGTGAGTCTGTCCGTTGCATTCATGCTAAGATTTTTCCGATATGTTTCTTGCGGTATCTTATTGAGCTTAAAAATACGTAGCAAGCAATTTATCCGATAATCATTAACATCAATGCCCCGCCGTCACTGAAATGGTTACGTTTACACCCCTGAGGTATCACCCGGCGGTTCAGAGAGAGGAATATCGCCTGCCAGACGCGCACTGGTACGATTTCGCCCTGCTTTTTTCGAGCGATAAAGATAATCGTCAGCTTCCGCCATCAGCCTGTTAAAAACTTCCGTCAATTCCCACGCTTCCGATTTACCGCTGCCCAGACCGATACTGACCGTCAGGAACAGCTGCTGCTGTCGCCATGCAAACGGATGGCTGGAAATGGATAATCGAATGCGTTCTGCCATTTCAAGGCCGGATTGCGCGTCCCCGGAGTTAACCACAACCGCAAACTCTTCTCCGCCCATGCGTGCCACCAGCCCCTCTTCACCGACAACCTCCTGAACCTTTTGCGCAAAAGCCGATAACACGCGGTCACCACACTCGTGGCCATAATTATCGTTGATGCTTTTGAAGTAATCGATATCAAGCAGCATCACCGTGAGGAAACGCGAGTGTTGATGGGTTTCCTCTTTCTTTAGGGCTTCATACAGGCCAGAGCGAGAGTAAACGTGGGTCAGAAAATCATAATCCGCCCGCAGCGACACCTGTTGAATGAGCGAGTTGATCGCCGCGACGCTTGCGGAGACCATGACCGGGCAGATCGCCATTGTCGCAATCCCCAGACGCGCGGAGAACATCATCGGGGTAGACAGCGGAGCCGCGACGGCAATGTTAATAATCGAATTGGCGACGAGGACGATTTCCACCGCCCCGGTGACAAACGTCAGCAGGCAGGTTGCAGGCAGCGAATAACGTACCGCGCACCAGATAAGCGCAGGCAGCGGGAAGGCCAGGCTGCCTGCCCCCCCAATCACCACCGAAGCCATAACGGAGACGATCAGCGCAAGGATCGGCAACAGCTGTTCGGGTCGAAATCTGACCCACCGCGTGGGCACTTTTACCGTCAGCATGCAGGGCACTATCAGCACGCCCGTTGAGAACTGCTCGCTGAACCAGTCGGCAAAGAGCGGCCAGAACGTCTGGCTGTCTATCCCGACGGAACCCGCGGCACCC
>Ga0058689_10000070_pt1 | contig 26780 bp, 14 predicted proteins | sample AgamicAsMarz_FD_57362 | JGI IMG/M metagenome (GOLD analysis project Ga0058689, IMG submission 57362) | Agave microbial communities from Guanajuato, Mexico - As.Ma.rz | ecosystem: Host-associated > Plants > Phyllosphere > Phylloplane/Leaf | place: Guanajuato, Mexico | collected 2012-06-04
CAGGCCTCGTAGTGATTGTGCTGGTTCGCAAAATGGTAGTGTTAGCGCGACGATGTAAGGCCTTGTTATTTTTAGTTAATGCTGACGGATTCGTTTTTTGATGGTAACCGTATCAGCAGCGGGCAACGCATCAAAGAGTATATGTCGCGATGGGTGATGTGCTTGTTTAAGTTGCCACGCTTAGTTTTTCAAAGCGCAGGCGGTGTTTAACGAGATAAATAGAGGGAGGCTTTTAGTATTAATGCCCAATATTATCTGTAATGAACGGGTACATTTAAAAGTAGTATAAATAGCTGTATCACCTAATTAAGTCCATTAATGTTAAATCTGAAGTGTGTAGTACCTTAAAAGCCCTGGCTGCAATGGTCAGGGCTTTTAAGATTACTCCCCCGCTCCTTTTGAATTGTAAATTTCCCCAACAGATTACTGACAAAATTAACCTTGCTTATCAACTCACATGAGTCCACTATGCGTCATCGGTTTGGCATACAGACCTTATGAAAGCAGTTTTAGTAAAGCAGTCCTCATTTCAAGCGTTATCCTCAGATACTCTTCTGCATGAGCCTCCTCCTAAGTGCCCAGTAAGTCCTCATCTGCAAGCAGGCCATGTTCGCCACAACATGTGGCTCAAGAAAATTAAAGGAAGTATCTATGTCTAATAAAATGACTGGTTTAGTAAAATGGTTTAACTCTGACAAAGGTTTCGGCTTCATTTCGCCGGCTGACGGCAGCAAAGATGTTTTTGTTCATTTCTCTGCCATTCAGAGCAACGATTATAAAACGCTCGACGAAGGCCAGAAGGTTGAGTTCTCGATTGAGAATGGTGCCAAAGGTCCGGCTGCCGCAAACGTCGTCGCGCTTTAATAGCCGATAACGACACGGACGCTTACGACAGCGATGACGGCACTGGCCTGAGCAGATAAATGAACGTGTTAAAAAACGCCCCCGGCCTTGATTGGTCGGGGGCGTTTTTTATGGGTGCAATACCTTGCTTCGCAGGCTCCATCGGAGAAGTCCTAACAAACCGCTTTGATTCAATTACAGTTTTTTCCTAAAGCCTTCCCGCTTCGCCTGTGCCATGCTGAATCACGCTCATAACCGATAACGTTAAATGAGGACATTATGAAAAAAACAATTATCGCATTATCTGCTGTTCTGCTGGCTTCCCCAGTGTTTGCTGCGACCACCACACATGCAACCGATGACACCGTCGCTGCGGCTAACGCTAACGCCAACGAGGCGAAGCAAAAACTGCACGAAGAGCAGCATAAAGGTGAACAGCTAAAGCTGAAGAAAGAGCATGCCGCTGAAGGGAAAAGCGAGAGCTTTGGTAGCAAGGTGAGCGAAGATTCGCAGAAAGCCTGGCACAAAACCAAAGAAGGTACCGAGAAAGGGTGGGATGCCACCAAAGAAGGGACTGAAAAAGGCTGGAATAAAACCAAGCAAGGTGCCAGTGAGTTAGAAAAGAAAGTCACTGAATAACCCCTCCGAAAGGTCGCGCAAGCGGCCTTTTTTATTTCTCCGAATAAAAACAGCGCGTCATGCGTTAACACTGAGCGCGCTTAACGGAGAACCCCCATGTCTCGCCTGCTGGCCTTTTTTGCTTGTCTGCTGTTATCCCCCTGCCTGTATGCGGCGCCACAGCGCTACGTGATCGACACCGATAACACGGCGATTCGGCTATCATGGCATGCCTTCGGCGGTATCCTCTCATGGGCCAGACTCAGCGGCGTGACGGGCGACGTTACCCTCAACCCGGAAAATGATTTTGACGACCATATTCACGTTACCATACCCGTGAAGACGCTGGTTGCGTCAAATAGCCTGCTCACCTGGCAGCTGAAAAGCGACATGTTCCTGGACTTTGCTCGGTACCCCACCATCGAGTTTACCAGCACGCGCGTGGTCTCAAGTGGAAAGGGGCAGTACAGGGTATTCGGGACATTGACCGTCAGGGCCCTGTCCCGCCCGGTGATCCTGGAGGCGGTGGTGAAGGACCCGCACGCGCAGCCCCTCATGCTGGATGCCAAAACGGCAATTTCACGTGCGGCCTACGGCATGGATAAATTCGCCATGGTGGTCGATGACCGAATTGCCATCTCAATAGCGATTCAGGCTAACGCATCATAAAGCTGCTGCGCGCTTCCCTTTAACGCTGGCAGCGGATTACGGCCAATCAGGACAAACTGGTACCCCGCGTGATGCCACCAGACCAGGTTCATACCGTGCCGCTGCTCCTGCTGAAGGGCGGTTGTCGCCCCCTGCTCCGTCGGTGAGATACACAATGCTATCGGGCCGTAGTCGGCACTTGACCAGGCGATCTGCGCAATCGAGATGGAGTCGTACCGTAGCATTCTCACCATTTTAAGCTCGGCTCCGCGCAGCCTAAGCTGTGACGCCAGCAGCGGGAGGCCAAGATCCTCTGCCGCCCGAGCCAGCCCTCGCTGAATAACAGGCGTGGCGCTGTCCATATCCACCAGCGTTTCCGCGCTATACAGCGACATGTACTGCGCTTCCAGGTCACGAATGTGGGCATGCTCATCAGCCTCCGCGGAAGACGGCCGGAGCAGATATCCCGCAGTGGAGCCCAGCGCCAGAAAACTGACCGATGCAGCAATCAATGCCCGTCGGCTTACGCCCTGCGGCGAGGCTGCAGGCTGTGCCGAAAGCGTATCCAGCCGGGCGTGCATTCGCGCCAGCGGAGCCTCATCCAGTACGGCGGCAAACGCCCCCTGATAATCCTGATTACTCTTCATCAACTCTGCCGTACGCCCTGACAACAGCTCATCGCTTCTGAGCCTTGCTTCAAAGGACTCGGCATCGGCACGGCACATCTCGCCATCTATCCAGGCCACGATCGCCTCGTCGCTATACGGCGGCGTAAAATGTTGCGCTTTCACGAGCGTCTCTCCTTTATCGGAGGGGGCAGAACGACCGATTTTGCCAGCGTCGCGCGCGCCGTCGCCAGCCGGCTCATCACCGTGCCGATCGGCACGGATAAGGTCTCAGCCGCCTCCTGATAGGTAAATCCTTCGACATAGACTAAAAAAACCGCGTTGCGCTGCGCTTCCGGGAGCATGTTAACCCGCTGCATGATCCTGTAGTAGTGCAGGCGCGTCTCATCCTGTTCATGCGTATCCGGGGCCAGCAGCTCATCGCTGGGCACAAACCCCTGCCCCAGCCGGACGTGCCGCGCCCGAAGTTCGGATATCCAGATGGAGTGAAGAATGGTGAAAAGCCACCTGTCGATACGCGTACCTGGCGCATACTGGCTGCTTTTTTCAAGCGCACGCACGCAGGTGGACTGCACCAGCTCTTCGGCGATATCCCTGTTTCGCGACAACACCAGCCCGTAGCGCCACAGGCGTGAAAGATGTGCAGCTAACTGTTGGCGAACGTCACTGGTAGCGATTTGCATTCCCTCCGCGTGGACCTCACGATTCCGGGTGGCCGTTAATCGCGGCCTGCAAATCCCGGTACTCCTCGCACGTTTCTCCGCAGATCCCGGCAATGGCCTTCAACTGCGCTTTCGCCAGGTCTGGCCGCCCTTTCACCATCCACGCCTCGCCAAGGTACTCTCTGGCTTTGGCATACTGAGGTTCAATGGCTAGCGAACGCTGGTAGTAACCAATCCCCTCATCCGTACGGCCGAGCTTACGGGTGGCATAACCCCGGTAATTCCACGCTTCTGCGGTATTGCCGTCTTTCAACGAATCAAGCAAGTTCAGCGCCGCCTGATATTCACCTTTCTTCGCCAGATGGTAGGCATAGTTGGTTTTGTCTTCATCGCTCAGTCGGCTGGATTTCTCCGGCACGCACTGTTTGCTGGTGCTGTCGTACACCTGCCCGGCCGGGCAGTCGGGGATTTTACTGTTAGTATCATTATTGCCCATCGCCAGCGCGTGTGTCGTTTGCAGGCATAAAATCAACGCGGGGATCGCAAGATAACTCGACGTCTTCATTTCTTACTCCAGAGTCAGTGTGGCAGGACGTGAGTTAACGCCTGAACCTCACCTTTTATTCATTGTTATTGTGAGCCTTCCCCAAAAGTCATACCAACGTCGTATCCTCAGCGAGAATAATTGCGGTTATTTTTTTATTATCTGCTATCGGCAGAGTATTAATTCTGGCTGTATAGCAGAACATCAAACACCCGCCGAAATATATTTTAATGTTGGGTATAAATATAATATATTCTGCATCAAAGATTTCACCCTAACTTAAATACAAATTAAGCAGCAATAAACTTATCTAAAACTCACAATAAAACATTTAAAGAAAATGATTATTACCGTTTCGCTTAACCTGCCTACTGCGGATTGCAGCAACGCCCTGAAGCCCAGCCTGGCGCGGCCTTTCGCGTCAAGTCGGAAATATTCATTAAATAAATTAATTCCCTCTACAATGAAACGCACCGGGTTTACAGAAGCTTAATTTGCATATTCAGACATTTATAGCTATATCATTTTTATACCGAATTACTTTAATTCCTACATAAATCACAGGGATTTAAATATCACAACAAATTAAAAGACGTTATTTTTCGTCGTAAATAATGCGTTTCACTCTGATGTTGCCACTCTGGATGCTGGCGGGCATCGGTCGCCCCAAAAAAAGTTACGGTGAGTGCTGCTTAAATAACAGCGACTCCGCCGGGGCCCGCTTTACCCTCCGCAAAGAGATGGCCATGTCCTGCACGCCGTCCATGACAACTCTGCTGGAGTAATAACTATATGAGCCAAATCTCTGTTATCTCGAAACTCACTGGCGTGGAAACCAACACGGAAGGCACTCAGGTTACGCTGAGTCATTCCTCCATCGTTGAACTACATGTTGAGCGATCTGATATCGCCCAATACGCCCGCAGCGGGAACGATCTGGTCATAACGCTCAACTCCGGCGAGGTGATCACGCTCAAGAATTTTTACGTCACTGATGCAGAGGGGGCGAGCCAGCTGGTGCTCGCCGAAAGCGATGGCGCACTGTGGTGGATTGCGGACCCTACCGGCGCTGCGACGTACGAATCTATTGCCTCCACCGACGTCTTACTGGCAGCATCAGGCAGCGATGCCGGTGGCGCAGCCGTCTGGCCATGGGTATTAGGTGGTTTAGCCGTCGCAGGCGGGATTGCCGTCGCGGCAGGCAGCGGTGGTGGTGGCGGTGGTGGCGGCGATGACGACAACAACGTTAACCCTGGCAATCCAGGGAACCCTGGGAACCCAAACACCCCAGATACGACACCACCAGATGCCCCTACCAGTTTACAAATTTCAGGCGATGGAAAAACCGTCACCGGCAGGGCGGAACCGGGCAGTACCATCACGCTGAAAGACAGTGAAGGTAACGTGATAGGTAGCGGTAAAGCTGGAAGTGACGGCTCGTTCACGATAGACCTCGGTACCCCGCTGACGAACGGACAGGAGATAAGTGCAACCGCCACTGACGCCTCAGGGAATATCAGTAAAGAGGCGCACGCCACCGCACCTGATATCACCGCACCCGACGCGCCCGATATTATTCTGGTGAATGATAATGTCGGCACGCTGACCGGCCCCGTCGGCAACGGCCAGGCTACCAATGATTCAAAACCCGCGATGAGCGGCACCGGCGAACCTGGCGCCACGATTACCGTTTACGACAACGGTAAAGCGATTGGCACTACAAAGGTTGACGCCGAAGGCAAATGGACCTTCACACCGTCAAGTGCTTTGGCGGAGGGGTCTCATGCCCTCACGGCAACGGCAACGGATGCGGCAGGAAATACCAGCCCGGCCTCCGGCGCGGTCTCGTTTGTTGTGGATACCCTTGCGCCTCAGGCACCTGTTATAACCAGCGTCACTGACGACGTTAATCCCACTACTGGCACCGTCGGTAACGGCGGCAGCACCAACGACGCACGCCCTACCCTCACCGGAACCGCGGAAGCGAACTCAACTGTCACCCTGTACGATAAAGGCGTTTACATTGGAACCGTAAAAGCCGATGCCACGGGGAAATGGACGTTTACGCCTGAGGGTAATCTCGGCGAAGGCAGTCATCAGTTCACCGCAAAAGCTACCGATGCTGCTGGAAATACCGGTGCCGCTTCAGGCGGGTACAACGTTATTGTCGACACGTCTGCGCCAGTGGAGCCGAGTTTGAGCGGCGTGACGGATGACGTCGGAACGATCAAAGGCCCCATGACTAACGGTCAGGTCACTGACGACGCGCGCCCTACATTCAGCGGATTGGGTGAGGCAGGGACGGTTATTTCCGTCTATGACAAAGGGATATTGATAGGTAAAACAACCGTTTCCGCTAACGGGACCTGGGCCTTTACGCCAACGACAGATCTCGCGGAAGGTACCCATCAGATAACGCTGACGTCAACGGACGCGGCGGGTAACACGACGTCGGCAAATGGAAGTTTTAGCTTTACCGTGGATATTACGCCACCCGCGACCCCCGCGGTCGTCATTGTCGATGACGCCAAAGGCACGATTGTGGGGGCGGTACAGAATGGTGAAAGAACGGATGACGCCCGCCCTGGCCTGAGCGGCCAAGGTACGCCCGGTGATAAAATCACCATCTATGATAACGGCCAGCCGGTTGCAACCGTCACCGTGGGTTCAAACGGTTTGTGGAACTACACGCCAACTACGCCGCTGGCTGATGGACCACACTCCATCACCGTTCGCGAAACCGATCCGGCAGGCAATCAGAGCTCGCCTTCCGAACCGATCAACTTTATCGTCGACACCACGCCACCGGAGCCGCCTCAGGTCGACCCGATGGCGGATACCGGTATTTTTGTCACCGGTCAGGCAGAGGCAGGCAGCACCGTCTCAATTTATGACGGTACCACCTTAATCGGACAGGGGATCGCTGGAGCGGATGGCCATTTTTCCGTGCGTGTTTCACCGGCACAGACTGACGGAAAAGCGCTTACCGCTGTCGCAGAAGATGCGGCTGGGAACGTCGGAAATTCAACGCAGTTTAATGCCAGCAACTCGGGCTTCCCGGATACGCCGATCATCATCCGCGTGGACAATGACAACGGTGCCGATCCCGTTTCCATCGGTTTTGGCCAGGCAACCAATGATAACACCCCGCTGATCAGCGGGACCTCCGTCGCGAATGCCACCATTACCATCTATGACAACGGCAACCTCATCGGCACCGTCGTGGCGGATGCCAGCGGGGCGTGGAGTTTCCCTTCAACCGTACTGCTTGATGCCACACACATTATCACCGCGACGGCGACCACCCCGGCGGGCACCAGCGGGGATTCAATCTCGTTTAACATTATCGTCGATACCGTTTCGCCTCCGGCACCGGACGACGTCGCGGTCTCTGCCAACGGCACGCAGGTAACGGGAACCGCGGAGGCGGGCAGCACCGTTACGGTTAAAGATGCGAACGGCATCACCCTTGGTACCGCCGTTGCCGGGAACGACGGCAGCTTTACGGTGACGCTGAACACCCCGCAGAAAAATGGTGAAACCCTGACCGTCACGGCAACCGACAAAGCGGGTAACGGCAGCACCGGCACCGATGCCGATGCCCCGGACATCACGGCGCCGAACGCACCAACGAACGTTGTGATTGCTCCCGACGGCACCAGCATCTCCGGGAATGCTGAACCAGGAAGCACGGTTACCATCAAATATCCTGACGGCACCACGGTCGCCTCAGGCCCGGTGGATACGGACGGCACATTCACCATTCCATTAAGCCCTGCGCAAAACAACGGCCAGCTGCTTGACGTCACCGCCAAAGATGACGCGGGCAATACCAGCCCGAACGCGGAAATCACGGCGCCGGACACCACCGCGCCCGATGCCCCAACCGGGCTGGTCGTTAGCCCGGATGGCACCACGCTGACCGGGAGCGCAGAGCCTGGCACCACGGTCACCGTGAAACAAGGCACCACCACCCTCGGCACGGGCAGCGTCGATGATAGCGGCAACTTCACGGTGACCCTCACGCCGCCGCAGAAAAATGGCGAGACCCTGGACGTCAGCGCCAAAGATCCTGCGGGCAATATCGGGGATTCCGCGCCGGTTAACGCCCCTGATGTCACCCCGCCGTCCCTGCCGGTGATTATTTCGCTGGAAGATAACGTCGAAGCTAACACCGGGCTGCTTGCCAATAATGCCATCACCAATGACACGACTCCGCTGATCCGCGGAACCGGTGAGGCAGGTTCCATCATCTCCATTTTCGACAATGGCAGTCTGGTGGACACCGTCCAGGTCGACGGAAGCGGTAACTGGAGCTTTACGCCACCTGCGCTGGGCCAGGGGGGGCATACCTTTACCACCTCCGCCGCCGATGCCGCTGGAAATAGCACCGGGCTCTCCAACAGCTGGAGCATTACCGTCGACACGCTGGCCCCTAACGCGCCGGTCGTCAGTAGCGTGGTAGATGATGTAGCAGGCGTGACCGGAGCCATTACCAGCGGGCAGTTGACGAACGATAACCGCCCTACGCTTAACGGCTCTGGTGAACCCGGATCGACGATCACCATCCTTCTTGACGGAAATCCTCTCGGTACCGTCGTAGTTGGGCAGAACGGAGCCTGGACCTTCACGCCAACCGCTGTTATTCCTGACGGTAATTATACGCTGACGACGACCGCCACCGATGCCGCCGGAAACAAGAGTTCTCCTTCCGCAGACTTTGCGCTGAATATTTTCACCGAAGCCCCGTCAGCGCCTGAGATTGGAACCATTACCGATGACGTTGGACCCATTAAGGGGCCGGTCAATAACGGTGATGCAACCGATGACTCCTCGCCTCTGATCGCAGGGACCACCGATCCGGGGACGACCATTACCGTCTTTGACGGGGCCAACGCGATCGGCACCGCCACGGTGGATGGTGCCGGGAACTGGACCTTCACGCCAACCTCGCCGCTGACGGACGGTACGCATATTCTGACCGTGGTGGCCACCAACAGCGCGGGGACAACGACGACGTCCGACCCGATCACGATTAGAGTCGACACGCTGGCACCGGACACGCCGAATACGCCGGATGTTGTCGTGAATCCGGATGGGACAGACGTTACGCTTGGCTCGGGCGATATCACGCGTGATACCAACCCAACGCTGAGCGGAACGGGCACCGTGGGCGATACCATAACTATTTATAACGGGGATGACATACTGGGCACCGTAGTGATCCCGCCGGGCGGCACCTGGACCTGGACGCCGCCCGGCGGCCTGGACGACGGTACCTACAACCTGACGCTGACCGTCACCGCGAAGGACGGCGCGGGTAACGAAAGTGCGCCATCGCAGCCGATTCAGATCACCATCGATACCGAAGCGCCGGATACCCCAGCTGCGCCGACCATCACCGACAACGTCGATCAGATCACAGGGGCGATCGCGTCCGGCACGACGACCAACGATGACCGACCGGTATTTAACGGCACGGGCACGCCTAACGACGTCATCACCATTTACGACAGCGTTAACGGTGGTACTACCGTACAGATTGGTCAGGTAACCGTTGGCGCGGACGGTAAATGGACGTGGCGACCAGACGCGGACTCTCCGCTTGACGAAGCCGGCCACTCGATTACCACCACCGCAACGGATGAAGCGGGTAACGTTTCCGATCCGTCCTCGGGGATCGCCTTCAGCGTGGATACCACTCCACCGGCGACGCCGGATATTCTCCTTGCCGGGGGGGCGACGTCAGGCGGCTCAACGACTGACGCTACGCCAACCATTTCCGGTACCGGCAGTACCGGCGATAAGGTCATTATTTATAACAACGGCGTGGAAATCGCCCGCGTCGACGTCGTGGCCGGCGCGTGGTCATACACGCCGTCCACGCTGCCGGATGGAAAACTGACGCTGACCGCCTCCTCCCTGGATGCAGCCGGTAACGTGAGCGGCACCAGTCCGGCCTTCACCGTCATTATCGATACCGTCGCGCCGACAACGCCGCTGTTGACCGCAGTCGCCGACAGTAACCTTGTCGAAGGCGTACACTTCACAAAAGATACCACCCCAACGTTGAGCGGAACCGGCGAACCCGGCTCGACCATCATTCTCGTCATCGACAATTTACCGACAACCAATTCCGCCGTGGTCCAGGCGGATGGCACCTGGTCAATTACGCCAAATCTGCCGCTGGGCGATAATGCCACCCACACTATTCTGGTAAGCGCCACCGATGCGGCGGGCAATATTTCGGGTTCGACCTCCGTCACGATAACCGTCGATAATCTGCCGCCGGCTCAGCCTGCGGACCTGGCGCTAACCGAACAAGGGACGCCTCTCACCGGTACGGCTGAGGCAGGTACAACCATCGTCGTGCGGGATGGCACAACCATCATCGGAACGGGCGTGGCCGCGCAAGACGGTACGTTCTCCATTGCCCTGACGCCTGCGCAAACCAACCCAACGACCCTGCAGGTCACGGCAACCGACGCCGCGGGTAACGTCAGCCCTGACGCGCCGTTTACCGTCGTTGATACCCCGGATCTGCCGGCCATTCCGGTCATCACCACCATCATCGATAGCGTGGGCCCCGTTACCGGCGATGTGAAAGGCAGCGCTTCCGACGACACCACGCCAACGCTTAACGGCACCGCCGTGGCAGGCAGCACCGTCACCCTTTATCTTGATGGTGCGATACTGGATACCGTGGTCGCGGACGCCTCCACCGGAGCCTGGAGTTACACCCCGGACGCGCCGCTGACGGAGGGGCTACACCGCTTTGAAGTCACCGCAACGGTAGGCGCGGAAACCAGCGGTCGCTCTCCGGCCTCAACGGTAACCATTGATACTACCGCACCGCTGGCACCGACCATTGGCGCCGTCACGGATGATGTTGGCCCAGGCACGGGTCCGCTGGCTAACGGACAGTCAACCAACGACGATCGGCCAACGCTGAGCGGCACCGCGACGCCGGGAGACACCATTTCCGTTTACGATAATGGCAATCTGCTTGGCACCGCACTGGTGGGTCCAACGGGCGCATGGAGCTTTACGCCTTCGACGGCGCTCAGCAACGATACCCATAGCCTCACCATCCGCGCGACCGATCCTGCCGGTAACCAGGGCCCTGCCTCTCCGCCGTTTGCGATCGTCGTCGATACGGTGTCGACCACGCCGGTGATTACCGGCGCAGAGGATAACGTAGGCACGGTTGTCAACGTGCCGAGCGGCGGAACAACCAACGACGCCACGCCGACGCTGTCCGGTACGGCGGAGGCCAACAGCACGATTGTCATTTTCGAAGGGGCGACCCAGATTGGCACCGTGCAGGCCAACGCATCGGGCGCCTGGACCTTCACACCGGCTTCTCCGCTGGGTGAAGGCAGTCACACCTTTAACGTTATCGCCACCGACCCGCTGGGTAACGTCAGCACCTCATCCAATTCGTACAACGTTATTGTTGATACCGTGGCGCCAACGACGCCGGTACTGAACACCGTGACGGATAACGTCCCGGGCGGCGTAAACGGTACGCTGACGTCGGGCCAGGTCACCAATGACAACACCCCAACCCTTGCCGGTACGGGCACGGCGGGCTCCATTATCCATATCCTGGATGGCGGCAATGAAATCGCCACCGTCACCGTAAACGGCGACGGCACCTGGACGTGGACGCCAACCACCGCGCTAACAGAAGGCCCGCACAGCCTCCGTATCAATGCCAGCGATGCGGCAGGCAACGTCTCCGCCAACTCCCCGGTCTTCAATCTTACCGTTGATACCGTTGGCCCGACCGCGCCGGTTATCACCAGCGTGGTTGACGATATCGGCCCGGTCACCGGGGCGTTAACGACCGGTTCGGCAACCAATGACGCCTTGCCAACCCTCAACGGCACAGGGGAAATTGGCTCCACTGTTCATATCTTTGATAACAGCGTGGAGATAGGTACCGCAGTGGTGAATGCTTCGGGTAACTGGACATTCACGCCGACTACCGAGCTGTCAGATGGACCGCATTCACTGACTCTCACGGCGACAGACGCGGCGGGGAATACCAGCACCGGCTCCGCGCTGTTCGATCTGACCGTCGATACCAGCATCCCGAACCCGCCGGTGATTATCACCGTCACTGACGATCAGCAGCCGTCGACCGGGACGCTGACCAACGGTCAGTCGACCAATGATACGCAGCCTGCCCTGGCGGGGACGGCAGAAGCCAACGCCGCGATCCGTATCTACGACAACGGGGTGCTAATCGCCCAGACGACGGCGGATGGCTCAGGCAACTGGACCTTTACGCCTACAACCCCGCTGGCCAACGGCAGCCATACGCTGACGATGACGGCGACCGATGCGGCAGGTAACCTCAGCCAGCCGTCGGCTGGGTTCACGGTGGTCGTGGATAACGTCGCCCCCGTCGCGCCAATCATTAGCCAGGGCGTTGACGATCAGGGCACGATTACCGGCTCGTTCGGCAGCGGTCAGGTCACCGACGATACGCTGCCGACGATCAACGGCACCAGCGAGGCCAACGCCGTCGTGCGTCTGTTTGAGAACGGCACGCAGATTGGCCAGGCCACGGCTGGCGCGGACGGTAATTGGTCCATTCAGCTCACCACGCCGCTGGCAAACGGCAACCATACCCTCACCGCAACGGCAACCGATGCGGCGGGTAACGTGAGCACCTCGTCCGGTAACTTCGTGGTGAATGTGGATACCACGCCGCCAGCCGTACCGGTTCTCACTTCCGTTGTCGATGATGTCGGCGCAACCGTCAATCTGACCAACGGTCAGTTGACCAACGATGCCTTGCCTACCCTCAACGGCACCGCAGAAGCGGGTTCTACGGTAAATATCTACGATGGCACCACCCTGATTGGCAGCGTGGTCGCCACCGGCGGCACCTGGAGCTTCACCCCAACCACCGCCCTGGCGGACGGCCCGCACACGCTGACCGTCAGAGCAACCGACGCGGCGGGCAACGTTAGCGCGCCGACGACGGGCTTCGCGATCGTTGTTGACGCAACGGTGCCGAACGCGCCGGTTATCAGTTCGATTGTCGATGATGTGGGCACCGTCACCGGACCGGTTACCGGCAATAACCCAACGAACGATACGCGTCCAACGCTAAACGGCACGGCTGAAGCCAACGCTACCGTGCGCATCTACGACGGCACCACGCTCGTGGGTACCGTAACCGCCGACGCCAACGGCAACTGGACCCTGCCGCAGACCAGCATCGCGCTGACCGAAGGACAGCATAACTTCACCGCCACCGCGACCGATGCGGCGGGCAACACTAGCCCGGCGTCGTCAATTAGCTCGATTACCGTGGATGTAACGCCGCCTGCGCTGCCGCTGGCGCTCGCCGTCATCACCAACGGGACGCACGTCACCGGTACGGCCGAAGCGGGCAGCACGGTGACCATCACCAGCAGCACCGGGACGGTTCTGGGGACGGCAACGGCAGACGGCAGCGGCAGCTTTAACGTCACCATCAGCCCGGCGCAGACGGGCGGTGAAACGCTGCTGGCGTTTGCCACGGATAAAGCGGGTAACGCCGGTTCCAGCGCCTCGGTCACGGCCCCCTTCACTACCCTGCCGAACGCGCCGGTTATCGCCACCATCAACGATAACGCTGGCACCATCACCGGGAATCTGACCAACGGTAAGACCACCGATGACACCACCCCAACCCTGAGCGGCACGGCGCAGCCGAATTCCACCGTCACGCTCTACAACAACGGCGTGTCGATGGGTACGGTCGTGGCGGACGGGTCGGGCAACTGGACCTTCACCACGCCGGCGTTGAGTGAAGGCTCGCATGCCTTTACCGCCTCGGCGGCTAACGGTACGGGAACCGGGCCGATCTCCACGGCTACGACGGTGATCGTTGACATCACGGCCCCTAACGCGCCTACCGGCGTATTTAACGCCGACGGTAGCGTGCTGACGGGGAATGCCGAAGCGGGCAGCACCGTTTCGATTCGCCTGGCGGATGGCACCACGGTCACCACCACGGCGGGGAGTAACGGCACCTACAGCTATACCTTCCTCAACAAACAGACCGAAGGCCAGACGCTGCAAATCACCGCAACGGATGCTGCGGGCAACCCGTCCCTGCCGGGTTCGGTCCTCGCGCCAGTGGTTCCCCTGTCGGCCAGCAGCAACGTCGAGGAGCTGGATATCAGCACCACGGCGACGGTCACTAACTCGCAGTACAGCGACTACGGCTTCCTGCTGGTGGGTGCGCTCGGTAACGTGCTAACCCTGCTCGGCAACGACACCGCACAGGTCGGCTTCACGGTGGGGAGCGGCAGCAGCGCGGATATCGCGGTCAATGCCAACGCCACCGGCGCGGTGCTGTCCCTGCTCAACACCCTTGAGCTGGTGGTGCAGCGTTTCGATAGCGTGAACGGCACCTGGACCACGGTTGTGGATACCGGCCAGCCGCAGTTCGCCGACCTGCTCACCCTGGGGGCGACCGGCGTTTCCCTGAACCTGAACGGCCTTGCCAGCGGCCAGTATCGCGTGTTGAGCTATAACACCAACCTGCTGGCAACCGGCTCTTACACCAGTCTTGATGTAGGGGTAAAAGAGACCAGTGCAGGTACTGTGACAGGCGATACCAGCCTCGGCGGGAACGTTATTCTCGACGTTGACCCGACCACCGGCAGCGATAACGCCCCGGCGGGCACCACGGTGACAGCGGTGACCAATGCCCTGGGCGTGACCACCAGCGTGACTGCGGACGGAACGGTGATTCAGGGGCAGTACGGCACCCTGACCATTAACCTGGACGGTAGCTACACCTATAACCTGACCAATACCAGCGCCTCGGTGGTTGGCCGCACGGAGAGCTTCACCTACACCATTACCCACAACGGCACCAGCGCGTCGGCAAACCTGGTGCTGTCTCTGGGCGCAGGCACTACCGCCAACAGCGTGGTAGCGGTGGATAACACGGCGTCGCTGACCTTTGACACTACCGTGCATGAAATCAATAACGGCACCTCCTCGCAGGGCGGCTTCACCGTCGTGGGCATCAATCTTGGCAGTACGCTGGGGCTGAACCTGCTGGATGACCTGAGCAACCCGATCATTTACAGCGTGGAGGAAGGTACCACCCGCACCATGACCATCCAGGCCTCCGTCGGCGGCGTGGCCCTGGCGTCGGTGTTTGACCTGTACGTGTATAAGTTCAACGACGCCACCCAGACCTTTGAGCAGATGCGCGTCCAGCCGGGCTGGCTGCGCGCGCCGCTGCTGGGCGGAACCTCGTCAACGCTGACGCTGAACCTGCCGTCCGGGGAGTATCTGTTCCTGCTTAACACCGCTGCGGGCATCACCGCCCTGACGGGCTATACGCTGAACGTGCTGGAAGATCACGTCTACAGCGTGTCGAGCGTCAGCGCAAGTACCACCGGTGACGTGCTGGCGGACGACATTGCGCCATCCGGCACCGTCGTTTCGGAAGTGAACGGCGTGGCGGTCAACAACAGTGGCGTGACGACCATCGTCGGGGAGTACGGCACGTTGACCATCAACGCGTCGGGGCAGTACACCTACACCCTGAAGACCGGTGTCGGCGCGGACCACATCAGCACGCCGGATACGTTCGTCTATACCATCAAAGCGCCAAACGGGGCGAAGGATACCGCATCGCTGAACATCACCCCAACCGCAAGGGCGATGGATGCCGTGAACGATATCAGCCACGTGCTCGACGTTACCTCGGTGCACCACACCACGGGTTACTCCGATACCAGCGTGGGGAGCGCAAGCTGGAACTCAGCCCTGCTGGCCACCACCTCTGGCAGCGGCAGCGGCACCTTTGTTGTAGACGCCAACACCGCCCTGCACGACATTGTGCTGCACTTTAACGTGGCATCACTTCTGACGCTGGGCGGGCTGACGGTCAACTGGGCGATTTCGCAGGGCGGTACTACCCTCAAAACGGGCTCGTTTGGCGGCGGTCTGCTGCTGGGTGGCAATGCTGATATTGCCGTTACCGGCCTCGACCTTAACGCAGGCACCTACACGCTGAGCTACACCGGGAGCGTACCGGCGCTGGGTCTTGGCAGCGTCACGATCACCCCAAGCGTCACCGGGACCACCTACTCGCTGTCACAGTTTGATGCCACCAGCGGCCACACCGTTAACGGCAACATCTTTGACGGTACGGACTCCGCCGGGGCGATGGATCAGCTGCACTCGGTGGACACCCGCCTGAGCGTAACCGGCTACAACGGCGTGACCACCACGCTGGATCCGTACACCGGCAGCGCCACCGTCAATATCGTCGGCCATTACGGCACCCTGGCGATTGGCGCAGACGGCCACTACACCTACACCCTGAACAGCGGCGTTTCGCTCTCGACCATCACCTCGAAGGAGGTCTTTAACTACACACTGACCGATGCGGCGGGCAAAACGGACACCGCCTCGCTGACCATCAACATGGCGCCGCAGTTCATCAGCTCTGAGCATAACGACGTGATCACCGGCACGGCCTACGCGGACACGTTGATTTACCAGGTACTGAACAACGCGGCAGGCAACGCCACGGCGGGCAACGTCAGCAGCACGGTGGGCGATCACTGGACCAACTTCTCCCTGGCACAGGGAGACAAAATCGACATCGGCGATCTGCTGGTGGGCTGGAACGGTAGCGCCTCGACGCTGGGCAACTATGTCTCTGTTTCGCAAAGCGGTGGCAATACTGTGATCTCTATCGACCGTGACGGCACGGGGGCCGCCTACACTAAATCTGCACTCGTTACGCTTGATGGCGTTCAGACCACCTACGACGAGCTTGTTAACCAGCAGCACATCATTACCTGATAGCAAACCAAATGACCCGGGCGCAGCAGCGCCCGGGCAAAATAAAGCAGTACCATTTTATTAGGGATAAGACATGGGAAAGAAGATGCCTTACTGGTGGCTCTCGTGCTGCCTGATATCTGTGCCCGCAACGGCAGCCAACCCGGCGGCAATGATCAATACCGGACAACTGAGCGAAACCCAGGAACTCCCTTCACTTAATGGTCGTGTGGCCCCCGTGCCGGGCAGCGCCGCTCCCGGCACGCTCCAGCTTGGCGAAGCGGTTAACCGCGCCGTGACCTGGCACCCCGCTATTAGTGAAGCGGTGGGAAAGCTTTACCAGCAGAGCGAAAACGTGGACGTCGCCAAATCGAAATACTATCCGCAGGTTAACGCCGGGATGGAGAATGGCTACACCCACGACGGCAGCGATAACGGTTTTACCCCTTCTCTGGTGCTCTCCCTCTCACAGATGCTGTACGACTTCGGCAAAGTGGCCAGCCAGGTGCGCGCCGAAAGCGCGGGCGTCGCCCAGCAGCAGGCCAACGTGCTGGTGAGCATCGATACCATCGCCCACGATACCGCCATCGCCATGGTGCAGGTGCAGACCTGGCAGCAGATGGTCGACACCGCCAAAGAGCAGCTGGAGGCCCTCTCCGCCATCGGGAAACTGACGAAACTGCGCAATGACGAAGGGGCAACCTCGCTCTCTGACGTGGTGCAGACCGATGCCCGTATCGAAGGCGCACGCGCGCAGCTGATGCAGTATCAGGCAAGCCTCGACAGCTCCCGCGCCACGCTGATGAGCTTTCTCGGCTGGAACAACCTGAACGACGTCAGCAACGACGTCCCGAAAGGCCTTGCCCGCAGCTGCGACATCGCCGAGCCTGACGATCGCCTGGTCCCTGCCGTATTAGCGGCCTGGGCGCAGGCCAACGTCGCTCAGGCCAACCTCGACTATGCCAACGCGCAAATGACCCCTACCGTCTCGCTGGAGCCGGAGGTGCGCCACTACCTGAACGACCGCTATTCCGGCAACGACACGCGGGATCGCACCCAGTACTCGGCGTGGGTGAAAGTTCAGATGCCGCTCTACCAGGGCGGCGGCCTGACGGCACGCCGTAACGCCGCCGGACACGCGGTGGAGTCAGCCCAATCCACCATCCAGCGCACGCGCCTGGACGTGCGGCAAAAGCTGCTGGAAGCGCGCAGCCAGGTCATGAGCCTGATGAGCACGCTGCAAATTCAGGGCCGCCAGGAGGCGCTCAGCGCCCGCACCCGCGAGCTGTATCAGCAGCAGTATCTCGACCTCGGCTCCCGCCCGCTGCTTGACGTCCTCAACGCCGAGCAGGAGGTCTATCAGGCCCGCTTCACCCAGCAGCAAACCGCCGGGCAGCTGCACCAGCTCCAGCTGAACTGCCTGTACAACACCGGGCGTCTGCGTCACGCGTTCGATCTTGAAAACCGCACCATCCAGACCGTGGAGATCCAGCCATGAAGCAACGCGATATCCCGCAGGGTGAAAACATGACGGATGAGGCTCTTGAGCAGTGGGCGCAGGCGTTCGGCTACGTCGCCACGCGCTATCGCGTCGCCTGCTCGCCCGGCGCGCTGATGGCCGGCGCGCCGTGGCTGAAAGGCAAGCCGATGGTGCCCGCCCTCACCCAGCTTGCACGCGAGGCGGGGCTCTCCTTTCAGCTGCTGACGGCGGATCAGCAGTCCATCAACAGCTGGCGCTTACCCGTCGTTGTGGAGCTGAGTGAAGGCAAAATCGGCGTCATTGAACATTTTGACGGCGAGGACACCCTTGAGGTCAGCTTTTTCGACGATAAAACGCACTCCAACCGCCTGTCGATGAGCGCGATGCTGCCCGCCATCCGCCACGTGATCGCCCTGCGCCCGCTGGCGGTGCTGAAGGACAGCCGCGTGGACGCCTACATCTCGAAATACCGCCCGGACTGGCTCTACCGTCTGGTGATGCGCGACCTGCGCCCCTACAGCTGGGTGATGCTCGCCGCGCTGTTTATCAACGTGCTGTCGCTCTCCGGCATTGTCTTTTCCATGCAGGTGTATGACCGGGTGATCCCCGCCCAGTCTTACCCGACGCTCTACGTCCTGACCATCGGGGTGCTGATCGCCACGCTGTTCGGCTTCGTGCTGCGCGTGGCGCGCGGGCACATTATGGACCTGCTGGGCAAACGCTCGGATCTGCGCGTGTCGGATCGCGTCTTCGGCCACGCCCTGCGCCTGCGCAACAGCGCGATCCCCCGCTCTACCGGCAGCTTTATCTCCCAGCTGCGCGAGCTGGAGCAGATCCGCGAGATGGTCACCTCCTCGACCATTTCAACGATCGTCGATCTGCCGTTCTTTCTCTTGTTCGTGGTGGTACTGGCGATCATCGCTCCGCAGCTGGCGTGGATCGCCCCGGTCGCGGCGGTGATCATGGTGCTGCCCGGCCTGCTGCTGCAAAAGAAGCTGGCCGAGCTGGCGAAGCAGTCAGCGCATGAATCCACCCTGCGCAACGCGGTGCTGGTGGAGAGCGTGCAGGGGCTGGAGGACATCAAGCTGATGCAGGCGGAAAACCGCTTTTTACAGCAGTGGAACAGCTACATTCAGATCACCGCCGAATCCGGCCTGCGCACCCGCGAGCTCACGCAGAACCTGATCAGCTGGGGGATGACCATCCAGAGCCTCGTCTATGCCGGCGTCATCGTGGTCGGTGCGCCGATGGTGATCGAGGGCACCTTAACCACCGGTTCCGTCGTGGCCGCCTCGATGCTGGCCTCGCGGATGATCGCCCCGATGGCGACCCTGTGCGGCGTGCTTGCCCGCTGGCAGCAGGTGAAAGCGGCGAAGGAAGGGCTGGACAGCATCATGCAGCTGCCCACCGAGAACCAGCGCGAAGAGACGCCGATCCGCCAGGACGTGCTGCGCGGGCATTACCTGTTCGAGCAGGCGCAGTTCCGCTATCACCCGGACGATCCGCGCATGGCGCTGCGCATCAACCGCCTGGAGATCAAACCGGGCGAGAAGGTGGCGATCCTCGGGCGCAACGGCGCCGGCAAATCAACCCTGCTGCAGGCGATGGCGGGCGGGATGGATCTGGCGGGTGGCGAACTGCGGCTCGACAACTTCAGCCTGCCGCACCTGGACGTGGCGGACGTGCGGCGTAACGTCGGCTTTATGACCCAGAACGCGCGGCTGTTTTACGGCACCCTGCGCGAGAACATCACCCTCGGCATGCCGCGCGCCACGGATGAAGAGATTTTCGAGGTGCTGGAGATGTGCGGCTCGTCGGGCTTTGTGCAAAAGCTGCCGAAGGGGCTGGACTACCCGATTATGGAGAACGGCGTGGGGCTTTCGGGCGGACAGCGGCAGTCCATTCTGCTGGCGCGTATGCTGCTGCGCGACCCCAATATCGTGCTGATGGATGAACCCACCGCGTCGCTGGATGAACACACCGAACGGGAATTTATCCAGCGTCTGGGGGCCTGGCTTGGCAACCGCACGCTGGTCGTCGCCACGCACCGCGTGCCGGTGCTGGAGCTGGTCGAGCGCGTGGTGGTACTGAAAGAGGGCATGCTGGTGATGGACGCACCGAAGGCACAGGCGCTGAGCAACAGCCGCATGCAGCAACAGCAGCAGGCAACCGGACGGGAGTGGAAAAATGAAAATCAGTCAGCGTGACGTTGCGGCAATGGAAGACCTGGACAACGCTCTCGAATCTGAAAGCGGCTACACCGGCGCGCGGCGGATTGTTTTTTTCTCTTTGTTGATGTTTGTTGCCGTTGGCATTTGGGCGTGGTTTGGCGTGCTGGATGAGGTCTCAACCGGAACCGGCAAAGTGGTCCCCAGCTCGCGCGAGCAGGTTTTACAGTCTCTTGACGGCGGGATCCTCACCGAGCTTAACGTTCACGAAGGCGATCAGGTGCAGGCCGGACAGGTTCTGGCGCGGCTCGATCCGACCCGCTCCGAATCGAACGTGGGTGAAAGCGCCGCGCGCTACCGGGCATCGCTGGCCTCCAGCGCGCGTCTTTATGCCGAAGTGAACGATCTGCCGCTGAAGTTTCCGCCCTCGCTGGCGAAATGGACGGATTTGACGGGCACCGAAACCCGGCTCTACAACTCTCGCCGCGCGCAGCTTGAGGACACCCAGCGCGAGCTGCGCTCGGCGTTAGATCTTGCCAATAAAGAGCTGGCGATCACCCAGCGGCTGGTGAAAACCGGCGCCGCCAGCCACGTGGAAGTACTGCGCCTGCAGCGGCAGAAGAGCGATCTGGAACTTAAGCTTACCGACGTCCGCTCGCAGTATTACGTCCAGGCGCGCGAGGCGTTATCCAAAGCCAACGCGGAAGTGGATATGGTTTCGGCTATTCTCAAAGGGCGGGAAGATTCGGTGACCCGCCTGACGGTAAAATCCCCGGTGCGCGGCATTGTGAAAAACATCAAAGTGACCACCATTGGCGGCGTCATCCCGCCCAACGGTGAGCTGATGGAGATTGTGCCGGTGGACGATCACCTGCTGATTGAAACCCGCCTGTCCCCGCGCGATATCGCCTTTATCCATCCAAACCAGGAAGCGCTGGTCAAAATCACCGCCTACGATTACGCCATCTACGGCGGGCTGCATGGCGTGGTGGAAACCATCTCGCCGGACACCATTCAGGACGAAGCCAAGCCGGAGGTGTTCTATTACCGGGTGTTTATCCGTACCGGCCAGGATTACCTGGTGAACAAAGCGGGACGGCATTTTTCGATTGTGCCAGGGATGATCGCGACGGTGGATATCAAGACCGGGGAGAAAACGGTGCTGGATTATATGATCAAGCCGTTTAACCGGGCGAAAGAGGCGTTGCGTGAGCGGTGATACATTGCCGGCCTACGGTTTTCTCCCTCTCTCTGTGGGAGAGGGCCGGGGTGAGGGCATCAGGCCGCATCAATATCATAAAATATCAAAAGGCATCGCGTTTTCCAGCGTTGAATGCTGGCTGAATCTACAACAAAACGTTGTCGCCCAGGAGGCTTAAATATGACGCTGCCTAACACACCCAGCACCCCGCATCTGATAAAGTAGCTCAAACTCATTTTCAGGAAGAAACCATGCGCCAACGTACCATTGTCTGCCCTATCATTCAGAACGACGGGGCCTATCTGCTGTGCAAAATGGCCGACGATCGCGGCGTGTTCCCCGGCCAGTGGGCGCTGTCCGGCGGTGGAATGGAGCCAGGCGAAACGATGGAGCAGGCGCTGCGCCGGGAAATCCGCGAGGAGCTGGGCGAGGCGCTGGAGATTACCGACGTGAAGCCGTGGGCGTTTCGCGATGATATTCGAGTGAAAACTTACGCCGACGGCACTAAGGAAGAGATATATATGATTTACCTGATCTTCGACTGCATCAGCGCCAACCGAGAGGTGACGTTTAACGAAGAGTTTCAGGAAATTGCCTGGGTTCGCCCGGCGTCATTACACGATTTGGATCTGAATGAAGCCACTCGTCTGACATTTGCACAGAAAGGGCTGCTGTAAGGAAGGTCTGCGCATAACGACGCCATCGCCCTTATGCGCAGTTCGTTTACAGCGAGATTTTCAGGCGTCTCACTGCCTCTATCAGCTGTTCATCCGTTGGCGTCACAAACGACATACGCAGCGTCGTGTGGTCCGGCTCGTTGCAGTAGAAGAACTCGCCCGGCACGAATACCACACCGTTGCTCAACGTTTTTTCCAGCCATTTGGTGGTGTTGATGCCGTTGTTCATTTTCGCCCACAGGAACATGCCGCCCTTAGGCTTGTGGAACGACATCACATCGCCCAGCTCGGCTTCCAGCTCATTCGCAAACGTCTGGTATTTCTGGCGATACGCTTCGCGGATCATCGTAATTTGCCCGGCCAGACGCCCCGTTTTCAGGTACTCATAGGTCATTAGCTGCGACAGCGTGCTGGTGTGCAGATCGGTGGTTTGCTTCAGGTTAACCACCGCGCGTTTCAGCCACTCGGGGACCAGTACCCAGCCCACGCGGGTGCCCGGCGCGAGGATTTTCGAGAAGGTGGAGGTGTAGACCACGTTATCTTCATTGCCGATATCTTTGGCGTGGGCAATTAACGGGCGGAACACTTCCTCGGTATAATTAATTTCGCTGTAGGGATCGTCTTCAATAATAACGAAATCATAGCGCTTTGATAATTCCACCAGCTGTTTACGACGCGCTTCAGAAAGCGTAACCCCGCCCGGGTTACCAAATGTCGGGACAATATAAACCGCTTTGATGGCTTTATTTGCCACCAGCGCTTCAAGTTCATCCACTTTCATTCCGTCGCCATCGGTGCCAACGGATTCAAAATTCGCCTGCGCCAGGCCAAATACCTGTAATGCGGCGAGATAGGTAGGGCGCTCAACAACAACGGTATCGCCTGGGTTGATTAACGCGCGGGCCAGCACGTCCAGAGACTGTTGCGAACCGGACGTTATCACCACGTCATCGGCTTTACAGGCAATTCCACGCCCCTCGCAAATGCGCTGGATCTCTTCGCGCAGCCCAGGCACGCCTTCGGTCAGACCGTACTGAAATGCCTCGCCAAAGTGTTGTGATAACACGGCATCTGCGGCTATTTTCAGGCCTTCGTGATCGAACAGCGCAGGGTTAGGAATACCGCCGCCAAGCGAAATCACGCCCGCCATTTTGCTGTGTTTTAATAATTCACGGATGGCAGATGATTGCAGGCCCTGCGCGCTGCTGGCGAGTTTGTTTGCAGACATTCTTTGATTACCTTCTTTTTTTATATTGTGCCCAATCTTAGCAGAATATGGGCGATAAATTCCGTAAGCTTAGGCAGTTGACGTAAATCCTGACGCCACAATAAATGCACCGGCCTCGGCGCGGGCGTGTACTGTTCCAGCACCCGCACCAGCCTGCCGCTTGCCAGCTCTTCTGCCACCAGCACTTCCGGCTGGAGCAATAGCCCCGCCCCCGCTCTCGCCGCCATCCGCAACCCGTAGCCGTCGTTACACCTTAATATCGCATCACGCTTCCAGCGCACCTCCCCCTCCACGCCCGGCAGCCGCCACTCGTTGCGCGCGGTCCAGACCGTGTGGGAAAGACACAGGTGATCCACCAGATCGGCAGGGGTTTGCGGCGTGCCGTGGCGGGCTAAATAGTCCGGCGCGGCGCAGATCGCCATCCGGTAGGGACAGAGGTATTTCGCCACCAGGTCGTCGTTGCGAATGTCACCGATGCGGATCGCCAGATCGACGCCTTCATCCACCAGATCCACCATTCGGTTGGTGAGGTCCAGCTCCACGCGGACGTCCGGAAAGCGTTGTAAAAAGGTGGCGGTGAGGGGGGAAATCACGCAGCCGCCAAACGAGGTGGGCGCCGTCACGCGCAGCGTCCCGGCGGGTGCGGCACGCAGCCGCTCCACCGCGCTTTCAGCGATGGTGACCTGCTCCAGCACGCGCTTTACTTCTTCAAAATAGACGCGTCCGGCATCGGTCAGACTTTGACGGCGCGTGTTGCGCTCCAGCAGGCGCGTGCCGAGCCGGGATTCCAGCAGCGCAACGTACTTTCCCACCATCACCGCCGACATCTCCAGCCGTGCCGCCGCCGCGGTGAAGCTGCCGCTTTCCACCACCGCGATAAACGTCTCCATGCTGCGAAGCTTATCCATATTCCAAACTCCTGGTTAGCAATCCTCTAACTTTAGCCCAGTTTATCCGACATTTAATTTATTAAAGAATGAAGGCTCACAACATGAGGAGTCGGCTATGAAAATCGTCATTATTGGTGCCAGCGGTACGGTCGGTCGTGCAGTCACAGAGGAGTTAGGTCGTCGCCACGAGGTCATTCGCGTCGGGCGTACGCAGGGAGATTATCAGGTGGATATCACCTCGCAGGAGAGCGTGCAGGCGCTGTTTGAAAAGATCGGCCCGGTGGATGCGATTGTCTCCGCCAGCGGTGGCCTCTACTTTGGCCCGCTCGCGACCATGAAGGACAGCGACTTCAACCAGGGCCTTCAGGATAAGCTCCTGGGGCAGGTTCGCCTGGCGCTGACCGGGCAGCACTACCTGAACGAAGGCGGCTCAATTACGCTCATCAGCGGGATTGTGGCACACGAGCCGATCGCACAAGGCGTGAATGCCACCACGGTAAATGCGGCGCTGGAAGGGTTTGTACGCGCCGCGGCCTGCGAGCTGCCGCGCGGGATCCGCATCAACCTGATTAGCCCGACGGTGCTCACCGAATCCGCCGAGGCGTACGACGGTTTCTTTCCCGGCTTTGAAAGCGTGCCCGCCGCCACCGTTGCGCTGGCCTATCGCCGCAGCGTGGAAGGCGTGCAGAGCGGGCGGGTTTACAAGGTGGGTTACTGAGCCTTACGGGCGGCGATGAGCACCAGCATCGGGCGTTCAGCCTCTTCGGCCAGCGCGGGCCAGGCGTCAATCTGCGCCTGCGTTGGGCCCCATTCGTTGACCTCATCGATCGTCAGTCCGGCCTTGATTAGCGCGTTGAGCGTGGTGCCCAGCGTGCGGTGATATTTAATCACCCCGTCCGCCAGCCAGTTGCTGACGCGCTGGCCTTCGTCCTGATAATGGTTCACGCCCCAAAACCTCTCGCCGCTGTCGTCGGTCAGCCAGCCCTGACGGGTGGCGCAGGTGTAAATCGGGTGCTCCATGGAAAAGACCAGGCTGCCGCCCGGCCTGAGCGCGCGCTGAACCTTCGCGAACAGGGTATCCAGCTCCGGCAGGTAGTGCAGCGCCAGCGAGCTGTAGACCAGATCGAGGCTGTTCTCGGTGAGACTGAGAGATTCCAGGTCGCTACGCTGATAGTCAATCCGTGGGTCATCGGTCAGTTCAGCCGCGCGGGCGAGCATCTTTTCTGAGATATCAACGCCCGTGACGTCAGAAGCGCCCAGCGCGCGCGCCGCGCGGCAGAACCAGCCGTAGCCGCAGCCGAGATCGACAACCGATTTGCCGGTTAAACCCGGCAGCATGTTTTTCAGCGCGGGCCACTCCGGCGCGCCGTCCAGACCCTGCACGGAGCGCGGCAGCCGGGCGTATCCCTCGAAAAAGGCCGGGTTGTCGTAGATATTTTGTGCCATAGCAGATCCCTCTTTGATGAATATGCAGAGCAGTATACGGCATTGTCGGGTGGCGGCTTCGCTTTTAGCTCACGGTGCCCCAGACCAGATTTCCCTTATGGAACGTCGCGGTGCGCGGGGAAATGCGCGCCACGGCCTCGGCGGAGCAGGAGGCATCCACCAGCACAAAGCTGGCATCGTCCTGCGCTTTCGGCCACACGCGTTCGCCTTTGTCGTTCAGCGGCAGCACGTCGCCGGTGGCAATGCCGAGCGCGCGGGAGAGCGTCTGCTCGTTCGGGCGGATATAGAGCTGCGCATAGAGGTTGGCTTTTTCCAGCATGTCCCCCAGGCCGTACGGCGACCAGTGGTCGATTACGCTGTCGGTTCCCGTCATGACAAACACGCCCTTCTCGCGAAGCTGCTTCAGCGGCATGTGCAGGGTGCCAATCGGCACGGTGGAAGCAATCGTCACCTGCTGCTCCGCCATGCGGGTGGCGATCTCATCCACCTGCTGCTCGTTGAGCGTCGCCAGCGCAAAGGCGTGGCTGATGGTGAGTTTCCCCTTCAGCGCCGGCGTTTTTTCCACGGTTTCCACCATGTAGTTTACCGCCGCCACGCCCGCCGGGCTGGTTTCGTGCAGGTGAATATCCACCCCTTTGTCGTAGTCCAGCGCAATCTGGAACATGGTGTCGAGGGATTTCTCCATCGAGCCGTCGACGTTGGTCGGGTCCAGCCCGCCCACGTAGTGCGCCCCGGCCTGCATCGCCTCGCGCATCAGCTTTTCAGAGTTTGACAGCAGCAGGCCGTGCTGCGGGAAGGCGACGATTTCGCACTCGAAACCCGCTTTGCGGCGAGCCAGCACCGCCTGCAAATTTTCCAGGTTTTTCAGGCCAGAAACCGGCTCAATGTTGCAGTGGCTGCGGGCGATGGAGGAACCTTTCGACTGGATCA